>Ga0209156_10000450_pt1 | contig 34915 bp, 33 predicted proteins | sample GraSoiAngelo_124_FD_185881 | JGI IMG/M metagenome (GOLD analysis project Ga0209156, IMG submission 185881) | Grasslands soil microbial communities from the Angelo Coastal Reserve, California, USA - 14_0927_05_20cm (SPAdes) (version 2) | ecosystem: Environmental > Terrestrial > Soil > Grasslands... | reverse complement strand
CCTTTTTGATCCAGCAGGATGTTCCCGGGTTTAATGTCACGATGCAGAATTCCGTGTTCGTGTGCGTAATGCACAGTGCGACCCAGCTTCGCGATCAATTCCGCTGCACGCCGCAATGGCATTGGTTTCTGCTTGGCAATTGCATCGAGTTGTCCGCCTTCGACCAAAGCCATGCTGAAGTAGCAAGCGCCATCGCGTTCACCGACTTCATAAATTGGAACGATGCAGGGATGGTTCAGGCTGGCGGCCGCTTCCGCTTCGCGACGGAATCGTTTCACGTGCGGTTCCGTGGCCCAATGACCCAAGGCGATCACCTTGAGTGCGACGATGCGATTGAGACTTTTCTGCCAGGCACGGTAAACCACGCCCTGGCTGCCCCGACCGATTTCTTCCAGTGGCTCGTAATCACCGAACTCGACCGGCGCAGCGTTATCACCCCGGATCAATTGATCAGAACGCCGTGCCGTCTTACCAGGATCGACATCATCGTCCTCGGCAACCGCCGAGCGTAAGAGACAATTGATGCAGATCTCGTCTGCACCATCGGTGGCACTAAGTCGCGAACCGCATTGCGCGCAGACTGATTGCGTCAGTTTCGGTTCAGCAGTCTGGCTCTTGTTCATGTAGCTTCCGCTAAGACGCTGCAAAGATAACGCAGTTCTTCGTCGATCTCGTGCGGCGCCGAAACCGTGCGAGCGATCTCGCGGCGCACAATTTCGCGATAACGCTGCCGCAGCCGATGGACATGCGTCTTTACTGTTGCTCTCGCAAGGCCTGTGCGCGCCGATGCGGCGTCATACGAGGGCAGAACACTGCCGCCGGCAAGAAAGCTCTTTAGTTGTTCGAAGAGTTTCAGCTTCCCTTCGGCCTGCAATTCTTCGCGCAACGAATTCAGGGCGCCAGCGGTGACCGTTTTCGCCCAGCGCAATTCGAATAGACGTTCCGCTGTTGAATCGGGCTCGCTTGCAGCATCATAAAACGCTTCCGCTGTCTCTGGATCGAATACGACAAATTGATAGCCGCCGCCGCGGCGCATTGCTTGATCGCGGTCCCAGTCATCCGCAAGGAAATTTTTCACCGACGCGAGCAGGAAGGAGCGGAATTTGCCACGGAGTCGATCCGTGCGCGCGTAGGCTTTGGTTCGCAAGAAGAATGCGAAAAATGATTGAGTCAGGTCCTGTGCATCAGGAGGAGGGTAACCACGCCGACGGATGAAGCTGTAGATTGGCGGCCAATACGTCTCGCATAATCGCGCTAGCGCGTCTGTCGCCTCTGGCACGTCCGTGAGCGCGCAACGCGCGACCTCGCTCCAGTGCGTCGTAGCAAAACTCGCTCCGCCTTCCCGGAGCGTTCCAGGGGTCGCTTTCAATCGGCTGAGCAGGCTACCAGATCGAGGCTTACTTGCAAGCCTGGTTCAATCATCGGCAAAGCCCGGTGCCGTTATTCCCGAGCTCGACATCCGGGAAGGCGTTTGACACAAACGCCCTACAATTTGAATCCTATCTTGTAGGGCAACCGCGTCGGTTGCCGGCAGGCGAAGCGCCTGCCCTACAAAGATTTGAGGACGGTCATTGCGCGCATTCTTCGAATGCTGCGGGTTCGCCGCGCAAATGGGCGAGAACTTCCCCGGCGAAATGCAGCGAGCCCGTGATCAAAATCAGGTTTCGTTTCGCGCGCGCGCGCGCCAATGCCTCATCAATAGACGGAGTGATAGAGTAGGGGAGTGGCGGCGTGCTGTTAGCCAAAATCTTTGCCAGCATTTCCGGGGCAGTTGCGCGTTGGCTTCGAATCCTGGGAAGAAAAACTGAATCAGCAATTGGCGCGAGCGCTTCACAGATGCCGCGCAAATTTTTGTCGGACAGAACTGCAAGAATCAGCGTCGCCTTTTGATCGCCAAAAATTTCGCGCCATGTCTCGGCGAGCATGCGCGCAGCAGCTGGGTTATGCGCGCCATCAATTATTGTGCGCTCGTCCCAGCTCTGAAAACGAGCGGGCCAATCGATAGTGGCAAGTCCGCGCGCAATCGTCGAGTTGTCGACGTCGATCTTCGCGGCGCGAACTGTAGCGATCGCCATCGCGGCGTTCTGTTTTTGAAGATGACCACGCAACGCGATTGGCGAACCGTCGTAAGATTCAGTTACAAATTGCAGTGGCGCTTCGCACTCGGCGGCGCGTGTGCGAATCACCTTCTCAGCCTCGGGTCGCTGCGAGGCGCAAACAACCGGAATTCGGGGCTTGATGATTCCCGCCTTTTCACTGGCGATTTCAGCAAGCGTGTTTCCCAGCCATTCTTCATGATCTAAATCGATTGGCGTAATGGCTGCGACATCAGATTGAATGGCATTCGTTGCATCGAGGCGACCGCCAATTCCAGTCTCAAGAATAATCACATCGGCGTTTGCCTCAGAAAAATATTTTAGCGCGAGTGCGGTCGTGACTTCAAAAAAAGTCGGATGCGGATCCCAATCGGCGACCAGATTGCGAATCGTGGTCAATCCATCGGCAACTGCGTCCTCGGAAACCATTTCGCCATTAACACGAATCCTTTCGCGGAAAGTGATGAGGTGAGGGGATGTGAAGAGGCCGGTCCGATATCCTTGCGCGCGACAGATCGAATCGATCATGGCGCAAACGGAGCCTTTACCGTTTGTGCCGGCGACGTGGATCACGCAAGGTGTGGAGACGCTCGCCGCAGCGAGCGCCGGCCGTTTGGCACAAACGCCACTACAACATTTGTCGAGCAACCGTTGCGTGTTTTCCAACCCGAGCTTGATCCCGAAGCGCTGGAGGCTGTAAAGCCAGGCGAGCGCCTCTTTGTATGATAGGCAAGGTCGCGGCACCAAGGCCCCTCGCACCTTCACGCCGCGACAGCGAAGTAACCAAGCAATCGGCTTATTTCTTCGCGCAGTTTTTTCCGATGCACAATCATGTCGATCAAACCGTGTTCCTGCAGAAATTCCGCGGTTTGAAATCTCTCCGGCAGGTCCTGATGCGTGGTTTCCTTAATCACGCGTGGTCCGGCGAAACCGATCATGCTTTTTGGTTCGGCGATAATTACGTCGCCTAACGAAGCAAAGCTGGCCATCACGCCGGCAGTCGTCGGGTTCGTGAGAACAGAAATGTACAGCAGCTTTTCTTCTGCGTGACGCGCAAGCGCGCCGCTTGTTTTAGCCATTTGCATCAAGCTTAACATCCCCTCGTACATGCGCGCGCCGCCGGAGGCAGCAACGATGACGACCGCGCAACGCTGGGCCGTGCCATATTCGATCGTCCGCGTAATTTTCTCGCCAACCACTGATCCCATCGTCGCAGCGAGAAAACCGAAATCCATCACGGCGATCGCCACCTTGTAGCCGTCAAGAATTCCATACCCGCTGGTCACAGCATCGAAGAGTCCGGTGCTCTCCTGATACTTCTTGAGCCGGTCTTTATAAGTAGCCATCCCCTGAAAACGCAAGACGTCCACGGATTTCAAGTTGGCATCCATCTCTACAAAAGTTTCGGGATCGAGCAGATTTTGAATCCGCTCCTTAGCAGGTTCTGCAAAGTGATGGTCGCAGCGGGGACAGACACGTTGATTTTGCGCCAGTTCGATTTCCGGCACGACTTCCGAACAGCCGGGACACTTCTGAAAAAGGCCGCGGGGAATTTCTCGCTTCTTGCCGGCTTCCGCCTTGATTGCTGGCTTCTTAAAGATTGCCATGAGACTTATGCGCGTGCTGCCGTGGCTGCGTGAACGGAGAACGCCCCCGCGCGTTTCAAAACCCGCGCGCACTCGTTCAACGTGGAGCCTGTGGTAAGAACATCGTCGACTAACAACACCCGCAAACCTCGCACGTTCGCGTTTTTTCGTAAACGAAATGCGTTATGCAAATTTTCCATGCGTTCCGAACGATCAAGTGCAGTTTGTGTCGTGGTGTACCGAGTGCGTTCGAGCAGCGGTTTGGGAGGAATCGCGGTCTGCGCGCTTAGCAATTCTACAAGCAGGCTGGCCTGATTAAATCCGCGTTCTCGTTGCCGGGCGGGATGTAGCGGCACCGGCACCACGACGTCGAATCGATGGCCGCACAGCCGTTCATCGTCCAGCGCAGCATGCAGCCAACGCGCTACAAGATGGCGCAGGTGAATGTGGCGCCCGTATTTAAATTCGTGAACAATCTGGCGAACAATACCGCGACCGCGGTATGCGGCCACGGCCGCCTCGAAGTAAATTGTCCGATGGGCGCAGTTGGCACATGTAAATGCGCCTTTGATGGAGCCGTCGAATGGTTCCGAGCATTTGTCGCAAAATGGCGCGCTGATGCGAACGGCTTTTGCTTCGCATTGATCGCAAAGATACTCGCCAGCTCGAATGCTTGTCCCACAGATTGTGCAGACCGGTGGATAGAGAAGCGATACGGCCGCTTCCAGGAGCTCAAACCTTTGAGGGGCGATCATATTTCAGCCAGGTCCGCATGAGTATCCAAGTGAATGTGGCTATGGCCAACGGGATGATTCCAACAAGCAGATTCTTTCCCAGCCATGGGAGGGCCAACGTTTGCCGACGCGCCAGCAAGCTAAAAGTGCCGCTCCCAAAGATCCATCCTGCATGAAGTCCAATCGATAACCATAAGGAACGCGTAAGCACGCGCGCATCCGCGAGAATACAGCCGATAAGAAATAACGTCGCAAACGCGGACGCTACCATCATCGGGTTGCTCAGTCGTCCAAACGAATGCGCAATCGAATTTAAGCCTGAGCTCCATGTTACGACGGCCGATGTTTGTTCCGGAGCTTTCAAAAAATGGACAGCAGCAAAGAGCGCGGAAACGGCAAGGATCGCCAGGTACTTTCGACCTGTCCTCAGGAGAACGCCTAAAACGATTCCGCGAAAGAACGCCTCTTCGATGAATGGAACAGCGATTGAAGCAGCAAGCAGTTTACCAAAGCGTGACCAGGCAAAGATGTGCCGAAATGAATAAACATGAAGTGCAATGAGCAAAGCGCCGCAACAGAGTAGGGGAATCGCCGAGAGAACAACACCAGCGCAGAGATCGCGGCCCCAACGCGGATTGGGTGCAAGACCCACATCAGCCATGCCACGTACGTGGCTAATTAGCAGAAAGGGCCAGAGTAACAGCGCAGCAGCCATCAGAATGGCGCGATGGAAAAACGTTTCGAAATCGTACTTTGCCAGAAACGAAAAGACACCGTGGGCTGCAAGCGACTGGGCTGACCAAAAGAGAAATGGAGCAAGGACTGCTCCAGCAACGACGATCGCGATAAAATAGAGCGCCAGTTTAGCTACGTCTTTCAAGCCTGCTAATGTAAGGTGTTACCGCAATGCCGAGTCAACACATATGGACGCACAAGGATCAGCATGGGACCAAGCGTGAAGTTCGAGCCACGAAATTCGGGGGCGCGTGGAAGTTCCAAGCCAAGACTGCGGGCGATCTTGAGTGGATCTATTATGAGCGCCCGTTACTGGAGGACCTGTTGGCGTTGAAAGAAATTCTCGCGCGAAAATATCAGCGACGACGCGCTTCGGCCGATGACGTTGCTTCGGTCGAGAAATTGCTTGCCGATGAAATGGAGTTAGGGTCGCCGCGTCCCGGCGTTCCGTCGGCGCAGCGCGACGACCGCACCAGATGACTACACGTTCATGCCTGAGTGGAACACGGGAGAACTGATTGCCGCTGACAAGCGGTTTGTCTGGCATCCATTCACCGACATGCGCGAATGGTGCGCTCCGGCATGAACGGCTGGTCTTGGTCGAAGGCCGCGGCGCATTGCTGCGCGATAGCAACGGCCGCGAATACATCGATGGTAATTCATCGATCTGGACAAACATCCATGGCCACAATCACCCGCACATCAACGCGGCTATCCGCCGTCAGCTCAGCCGCGTGGCGCACACTTCATTTCTCGGCTGTATGAACCCCGCGGCTATCGAATTCGCGCAGGCGATCGTGGCTCTTTTCCCGGACACGCCGTTGACCAAAGTTTTTTTCTCCGATGATGGCTCAACGGGAATTGAAGTGGCTATAAGAGTTGCCGATCAGTACTGGCGGCTGCGCCGCTCAAGACGATATCAGTTTATCGCCTTTCGAAGCGGCTATCATGGCGATACTGCTGGTGCCGCCAGCCTGGGTGCTGCCTCGATGTTCCAAACCAGATCGTCTCGGTGGAACTTTCCTGCAATCCAAGTCTCAGATTTCAATACCCTGTCGGCGCTTACCCCAGCCGAGATAGCGAAGATTGCTGCTGTGGTTATCGAACCGCCTATCCAAGGGGCGGCGGGAATGCGTGTTTGGACATCTGGCACGTTACGAGCCGTCAGAGACTGGTGTAGTCGGACCGATACGCTTTAATTGTCGACGAAGTGATGACCGGCTTTGGCCGGACGGAGCGAATGTTTGCAAGCGAACATGAAGGCGTGATTCCGGACATCCTGGTTCTAGGTAAAGGATTGACTGGAGGATATCTTCCGCTCGCTATTACTGTAATTTCAGAAAAACTGTTTTCTGCGTTCGACGGCTCGGTCGCCGACGGTAAAGCGCTCGCCTACGGCCATAGCTACACGGGAAATGCCTTGGGTTGCGCTGCGGCCAAAGCCAGCTTGGAGGTTTTTGAAAATGAGCGCGTTTTGGAAGCTCTGGAGCCGAAAATCCGCTACCTCAGCTCGGCACTTGCCGGTTTAAAGGAGGTTCCTTGCGTAAGCGAAGTGCGCCAATGCGGATTTATTGCCGGAATAGAAACCTCGCGCGCCGAGATGGCCGCAGCCACTTGCATCGAAGCGCGGCGCCACGGCCTGCTAACCAGACCAATTTGGAATGTGGTTGTTCTTATGCCGCCACTCTGCATTACAATGGCTCAGTTAAGGAAAGCCGGAGAAGCTCTCCGAACGTCGATCATCGAGGTCTGGCGCTGGACCAATAACTCCGGAAGAAAAGATGCCGAAGAAATTACGGCTTGATCAGCTTCTCGTTGGAAAGGGTTTCTTCCCAAGCCGAGAGCAAGCGCGACGAGCAATAATGGCTGGTGAGGTGATCGTCGGCACTCGGGTTGCGGCAAAGACTTCAGAGCTTCTCGATAAAGAGGCGGCGATCACAGTGAAATCGATGCGAAAATACGTCGGGCGAGGCGCACTGAAGTTGGAAGCCGCTCTCGATCATTTTAACATCGATGTGGATGGAAAGAAGGCGCTGGATATCGGCGCTTCAACCGGCGGCTTTACCGACTGCATGTTGCAGCGTGGCGCCTGTAAGGTTTATGCGGTGGATGTCGGCCAAGGTCAGTTGGATTGGAAGCTCCGCAACGATCCACGGGTGATTGTTCTCGAAAAAGTCAATGCACGTTCGCTCTCACGTGAGCAGATTCCCGAACTTGTCGACATTTGCGTGATCGATGTTTCCTTCATCTCGTTGACCCTGGTCCTGCCGAACGCGTTCGATTTGATAACCTCAACTGGAGTGATTCTCACCCTGATCAAACCACAGTTCGAGTTGCAACGCTCCGACGTGGGAAAAGGCGGAATTGTTCGTGATCCGACCTTGCACCAAAAGGCACAAGACAAGATTGTCGCGTTTGTCACGCAGCTGGGACATGTGGTAACTGGTGTCGTTCCGTCTGCCATTAAAGGAGCTGACGGAAATCAGGAATTTTTTGCATGCATGCGAAAACGATCGGCTTAATAGCTCACACGGGGAAACCAGGGGTTGCTGAGCTGATCAATGCAATTGCCCAGGAGTTCGGCCGGCTTTCAATCTCGGTGCTCTTCGAAAAGGAAACCGCTCGATTTGCCGGAAAAAAGTCGGGACACTCGCTCACGGAATTGGGAGCTACGGCGGATCTCCTGGTGGTAGCTGGGGGTGACGGAAGCATACTGCGCGTAGTTGGTCAGCTTGGCGAAAACATCAAGCCAATCTTCGGTATCAACGTCGGTTCACTTGGGTTTCTAACCTGCGCAAGTTCGTCAACATATCGGGAAGCCGTGGAATGCATTGCGAAAGACCGGATCAATTTCAGCCAGCGGGCGCTACTGGAGGCTCGAGTTACCCTTGGCGACAAAAGAACACGCAAAATGATCGCACTGAACGATGCCGTGCTAAGTCGCGGTGAACTGTCGCGGCTGGTCTTGTTGCGCACCCGAGTCAACGGCGAACCGCTTACTGAGTTCAATGCCGACGGTTTGATTGTGGCAACGCCCACCGGTTCGACGGCTTACTCGCTGTCGGCTGGTGGACCGATTCTTGATCCTGAGTCCGGTGTTTTTGTTATCACACCGATTTGTCCGCACGTTCTCACGAATCGATCGATCATTGTCGCTCAAGGATCAATAATCGAAATCGAAGCAAGTGATCCAGATTATCCGGTCTTCCTAACGCTGGACGGCCGTAAGCCGATCCATGTCGAGCGAGGGTCAATGGTCACGATCCGCAAAGCCAGAAAAACACTTCCGCTGGCGTCGTTGCCAGAGGCCTCGTTCTTCAGTGTCGTCCGGCAAAAGCTTAAGTGGAGCGGCAGTAACGTTTGAGCGGCGGGTTGCACGCAACGCCGCTTCGGCCGATTCGAGCAGCGTGACTGCTACGCGCAATTTAAGTCGCCAGAGGTAGATACGAAACTCATAAGGACTTCTTTTTGCGTTGTGCGCCTATTCGAGACCTGATAGTTGAGTCCTGACTATGAATCTAGTCAGCACGCCGGACGGCCGCATAATAAATCTTGATCACCTCACATACGCAGAGCGCACCGGCGAATATTTGGTTCTGCATTTCGCTGGCGGAACTGACAGCGGATCCGGATCGGTTGTCAGGCTGAAGCAAGGCGAGGGCGCAAGGCGGGTTTGGGCGTATCTGGCCGACAAATGCACGATGAAGATCGGGTCAGCCCATTGAAGCCGACGTCTAGTATCCGGGGTTTCAGAGCCAAAGCGTCGGCTACTCCAATCTCTGCGCCGAACAAACCTCGGCGCTGCGTGTCTTCGGTTTGCCAGTGAAGTCAATAGTTAGTTTTGAGACATGGAGCTGAGCATGAGCTCTATTATGGCGAAGAAGCACACTGGGCTCAGTAACCGGTCTTACATCGCAACATTGTTCCTTTTCTTTGTGATCATTCTCCTTGCATGTACCAAAGGCAAGGAGCAGCCATCGGCCTCTGTTCCAGCCGACTGCCAACAGTTTCTTGATAAGTATTTTGATGCGTGGAAATCAAAAGATATCGCTACACTGCAGGCCCTTTCTTTCTACCTATCGCCCGAAGACCGATCAAGGCTTCCGGAGGGCAGTCTGGAAATATGGCGCGAATGGAAAAACAAGCTGGTGACTGAGAACTTCGAACAAGTGACCAGGGATTTTGGCGATTTTAAAGGTTACGAGGTACTCAGGATGAAGACGACCACGATATCTCCGCAAGATCAGCCTGCAGCAAATACAATCGGCTCAGGAATTCATACCGAGCTGGTTTGCAAAGCCAGGTTCTCCAAGAAGCATGTCGCTCACGTCGGGCTCCACCTCATAAAGGAAACAGAAGGCTCGCAGTACATTGTCGCGGCCTGGAATTTCCAAGCAGAGCCATGAAGTTCGCGTGCCACGCTGGGAACATGAAACTTGGCATTTTTCTTCTCGTTACGGGTTGGTTGGTTACCAACGCCTTTGCCGGATCCGATGGATTCACTGGTATTCAATGTGGTTCTGACATTCCGAAGGCGCTTACCGGTAAACGCATGTCCAATGAAAGAATTGTCGATCTTGAGAAAAGACACGCGGATCTAGGTCTTAAGGATCTCGGCGCAAGCGAAGTTTCTGAACGCTTGTCATGCATATCTTGGTTGATCTGCGGATCGGAGTTTATGCTTTTGCAGGATGAATCGATTGCCCGGGAGGTCCTAAAGGTTCCTCTTCATTCAAAGACCTCACCTTTGTTCATTGGCGCATGCGAGATGAACGGGAAGGAAAGCAAAGATATTGTTGTTGCGATTTTGGATAATGAGAAAGAGACGGACGCAAGTGCGCTCACTGCGAAAGTCGCGTGGAAAATCGATCAGAAGAAAATGAAGTTTGTTAGCGTTCCCGTCGAAGGTCTTCGTTGTCCGCGCAGCGGTGTGATTACCTTGGATGGCAGTCTCTAGTTGGGTGATCGCTTATCTGTTTCTGGGATCGAATGTGTATCCCTGGGCCACGTCAATCAGGTTGAACAGCGAGCCGCCAATGCCAGAGATGGGAGGGACGGTGTTAGCAGGCTGCTGAAGCGTCATCGTGCTGGCGGTGACTTCGTGCAGGCGGTTATCAATCGCACCGGTCTCGTTCACAATGGAGAGTGGCACGTCAATCGTGATCGTGCCGTTGTGGCCGGTCCTCGACACGCAGTTCGCAGCAGGCAGTTGGGTAATGCCGGGATATGTCAGGGTCACCCCGCCGCCGACTGCCTGCGCGGCGTTTTCGCCAGCAAAGCACTGTAGCGCGCCGCCGTTGAACGACTCGCCATAGACGAAGAAATTCTTTCCACCATTCGGATCCGTCGTGGATGGAACGAACCATTGGGTCAGCCAGACTAAATCAAGGTCCGGATCCTGAGCGGTTGTCGGCGCGAGAGACAGGTTGTTTAGCTGCATCACCATCTGATAACAAGGGGCGGCGGCCGAACAAGGCGCCGTGGTGAGCAGCCTGACGCTTGAGTTTGTGATGTCGAGCTGTGGCATATTCGCGCTGCTAAGACCGTTTACTTCATACTTGCCGTCCTGGCTTGGGTCGGACACGGCGTTGAAGGGTGCCAGTCCTGGAATGTTCACGGGCGAGGTCGCCACTAATAACCCGTTGCCGCCGTTCTGCCGGACGAACATGCCGTGCGAGGCAAAGGCTTCGTCAATATTATTTGAGTCGGCGTAACCGATTTCCGCCTCACCGTTTGGACCCATCCGCATTTGCAGAAAATCGCCGAGGGTGCGGTCGCCGTTCTGACCGCCAATGAGGGTGTACATGCTGCCGCGATGGATAAAGTGCTCACTCGCCAGGATCGGCGCGGTAAAGGTTGGAGTGGCAGCGTGCCCGTTCAATGTCTGCGCCATCCAAAGGCTCCAGTCGCACCCGGTGCAGGAGTCGGGGCCGTTGGACGGATTCGGGGCGACGCCGGGCGTGCCGTACCAAGCGATGTCCACACGTCCATCGTCCCCAGCTACGGCCCAGGCAAACACGTTGTTGTGGAGGGTGCCCAAGGGTGAACCCGATGTCTGAATTTGAATTGGAGCGGCCCAGGTGTTGCCTTGATCGGTGGAAAACGAGTACTTGAGCACGGTGTCGCCGATCACCTGACCGCTGTCATTGATAGGTGCTTGCTCCCACACGGCGTAGAGATTGCCAGCTCTGTCAATCGCCATCGTAGGGAAATTCCCGCCGGTCTTGTTCGACGAGCCAAGGTTCGCCACCGGCAGATCAACGCAATTCAATCCGCTCGGGTCGCTTACATTGGGGACAGGCGGGCCAAACGCCACCGGGAAGCAGCGGCCGATCAAAATCCTGTTCAGGAGCGCATCATCGTGGATGACGAAAACATGCTTAACCGGCGTCGGGAGAACGGCGAATTGGCCCCCGCCCGTAGGCTGACCCAGTGTGGTTGCCACAGGGCTCACCTCGTTGTTGCCCATAATGCCTTCGTCGCAACCCAGCGGATTACTGACTTGATTTGCCGGACCGAATTGGATCCCAGCAGTCGCCTCCCCGCCTGGCAGCGGCGAACGATACATGACGAGAACATTCTGACCGAAGTTCGTCGGTGAGCCGCACATTGCGGGGTCGTGTGCGAATTCGTCATTCGTCAGGTAGATGCTGCCGCCGTTGGTCGGGTCGCCATCGAACGCATACCATTGCCGGTCAACGACTGCGTCCGGAACGCCGGTGTTGCTGCAAGTGAAGGTCGCACCGTGGTCGTCCGAGCGGGAAGTACTAAAGTTTGCGAGCGTCAGGTCCGCAAAGTAGAGATGCCCCGCCGAGTCCACACCAGTTTCGGTATCACCGCCGCCAAAGCAGGTGGTGACCTTTCCTTCAAGAGGCGTGGCACCGATAACCCACTTGAAGGTCTTACCGCCGTCGAGGGACTGCCAGATCCAGCTAGTATCGGAGGAAAGCGAGCCGGGCACGCTAGTGTACAGACGATTCGCATTCGAGGGATCGACCCGCAGGCCTTGCTCGAAACCAACCCCGCCAATGCCGCTGATGATCGGATGCCCGAAGCTTGGCGGAGCGGGCCTAGGTTTCGGTGCGGCGAAACTGACCATAGCCAGCATGGCGCCAACGGAACAAAGAGTAAAAGCTACGAAGGCGCGCGGATTAAAGAGACCGGACTGCGAAGAGGGATTTTTTTTCATAGAGATTTTCCTTTGTTAGCTGCAGTGGAGATTGTCGCTGACAATTCGAAAACTCCGGCTCGACCGGATGCTTTTTTTCAGATCACTCAAAATCAGCCGCCGAAATTCGTAGGTGGCGGTTTACAAAGGGCTTTTCGGTCAATTGGTATAGATGCCAGGAGCGCGCGCCGAACGGACAGCAATTATGAAGATGATTTTGTTGTGGTCTGGATAGGTATGAAGCCATAATCAAAGAGTCTAGCCTAACCAGACTCGCGGTTTCTCATGACTTCGTTGCCTTATCCTGCTGCGAAACGCGCTCTCGCTTGCCGCAGCTCGCCTTGGTCTCGTTAGACATGACATATAAGCAAGTGAGATCTTATCGAGCACAGGTTTTGCTGGCTTTCTAGATTGGATTAATTCAATAAATCCGTAGTGAATCGGAACAGGATCAAGGCTGTTCTGTTCTTGTGCTCGATGGCAGTTCTGGTTGCGGCTGTCGACTGCTTTTCAGCCGACATCACGACATTGGACGGCAAAACAAGGACGCGCGGGTCACCGGCGTTGAAGCAGACGGAGTTCACATCAGTTTTCGCGAGGGAGTCGTGAAAGTTCCCTTTGATCAATTGCCGCAGGAGCTTCAACGACAATATGGATACGATCCGGCCAATACGACTGAGTTACACAATGGCATTGCAGTGAAGCTGACGGGAACTGTCAAACGGGTCGCCGGACAGATGTTGGCGAATTTTCCTCAATCGGTCGCACAGAATCCAATGCCGATTGCATTGCTGGTTGGTTTTGTACTGGTCTTGACAATTGCGGCGGGAACATGGGTTAAGAGCAGGAAACGCGAACAGCGGTTGGCTTCTCGTCGGGATGAATATCGTAAGTCGGATGACTGGCAGCGAAAGCGAGCGCTGGTTCTGAAGCGTGATAAGTATCACTGCGTGTATTGCGGTGCGCGAGCAAGTCGAGTTCACCATAAGCGCTATGCGCCGCGGAACGTCGGAAGTGAACCGATAGAATGGCTCGTCTCAGTATGTGAGCGCTGCCACGACAAACTTAATCCGGATTTCGGATGACATATAATATTTTTCAGAATTTTTATCGGGCATGGGTTTTGCTGGATTAAGTCTTTGCGTGATTCTGCTTTTGTCGGATTCTCTCCCAGGTGAGTAAGCGGATTAGACGGAATGATTCCGCAAAGAAATACGGAGAAATTCCATCCATATCTCGTTAGATGCATCCGTCCGTTCATCCAAACCACTACGACAATGACGATGATAGAAACCCTTGACCTTATTGACACTCTTGTTTCCAAAAAATCGGACCCAGCTGAGATTCGCGGGCAGCTCCTGGCCATACGTGAAACAGATTGAAGCGTATGACCAAAAGGCGGAAGAATTTTAACGCTGGGCTTTAGCTAGGGTTAAAATTTGCCCAGCCTCACGACGCCGAAGAAGCCTCGTTCCAAAGATCGGCACTGGAACTATACGTCAAGGAGGTTTTTAACCGCCAGGCGATCTTAAAGCTCACGGACGCGCAGATGGACGAAATCTTCAGCGATAGGGTTATGGCGCTGATTCGAGCTGGTAAAGCCGCCAAATAGGTTTGACAAACTGTTCCCCCTAGACCGAGGGGGTTTGGGGGAACAGGGCAATGCTGTTCCCCAACTGCACAGCCCAGCTAGGTATTCGCACGTGCCCCGTGTTAGCTCGGAAATTAGCACACAAAATGAATTCCTGACCGTCTCCTATGTGTGCGTAAAAGCGTAGATAAATACGTGACAAATAGGCACTTATATGATATGGGAATATGTAATATGGAGATATATAATCGAGCTGCGGTTCAGAGCCCCGAATCAGCCACTGAGTGGCTGCTAAAGCTGATCGTGTGGGAATTTTTCGGCACGGCTGACTTGGGATTCGCGAGCGCGTAGTTGCGTACGGAAAAGGCAGCAGCACGTAACGCGGTAGTTGCGGTATTGGGCGCGGACAGTTCGACCAGGGGCTGCAGATCTGTTGCAGAGTCTGGCGTTCGTGATTCGATGGGAACGCGGCGAGATCGGCGGCCTGCCGCATTGCCATAAGATCACCGATGAACATATTGTTGGTCACCTGAGGGCAGCTGTAGTGTATACATCGCATTTTATATGACATATATTGTCTGATGTTATTGAGCAGGATTGTCTGGAATTTTACGTTAGCCCCTCACCTCCGTGCAGAATTCTAGCAAATGGCTTCCCTGCTGCCGTTACACCGCTATCGCCGCTGCCCTTGACGCTGCTACGGCTGGTGTTAGCATCGGCGAGTTTCGGTTCACCATGAATGTTTTCAGCCACAGTTTAGTCCGGCCCGCTTTAGTCGGTCTTTGTGCGATTTTCGGTTTTGCCGATTCCGCTGGTGCGGCCCGCGAGGAGATTTCCGGCAGTATTCAGCAGATGATGACCCCGGAAGAATTCAATGCCGCCGGCTTGAACAAGCTATCGCCGGAAGAGCTGCAAAAGCTCGATGCCTGGTTGCAAGGCTACCGCCAGGTCGCCGAACAAGCCGCCGAGAAGAAAGCCACCGCCCGCGCTGAACGCACTAAGATGGATCTTATTGTGAGCCGCGTGGATGGCTCGTTTAACGGATTAACTGGCAGAACCGTGATCCGTCTGGAGGACGGCACTGTGTGGAAACAGGCAAATGCAGATGATCGCTTTCGACCAAAAGTGACCGATCACCCGGCCGCCGCGGTCATTCACGGCATTTTTGGGTACAAGATGCGTATTGAAGGTACCCAGGAATTCTACGTCGATCCCGTCAGGCACCCGTAGTTGAATCAAGCGAGCGGCTGAGTTGCCGAAGGGGCCGGCAGCAGTCGCCCCAACCCGAACTCTGCGTGAATCAATTGCGCAGCACGCTCTGCGTCTTTCTCATCGACGATGACGGCAATCTTGATCTCCGAAGTGGATACCAGTTGAATATTGATGCTGTTTTGTCCCAAGCATTCGAACATTCGCGCCGCGACACCGGAATGTGATCGCATTCCGATTCCCACCACGCTCAGCTTCGCCACGCCACTTGTAGTATTCAGGCGGTGTCCGCCAAGTTCACCTACTACCGGCATCAAGATCTTACGGGCGTTTTCCAATTCATCCTCGTGAATCGTGAATGAAATGTCAGTCGTGCCGGCGATCGACGCATTCTGCACAATCATGTCAACGATAATGTGCGCCGCGGCAATATTGGAAAAAATCCGGCCAGCGATTCCCGGTTCGTCACGGACTCCAGCGATACTCAGCTTTGCCTGACGCCGGTCGAGACTGATCCCGCGAACCACCACATCTTCCATGCTGGGAGCCTCTTCCCTAGTGGTCGTTCCGCTCCTTTTCTTAAAGCTCGAACGCACCTCAAATTCGACACCAAATTTTTTCGCGAATTCTACGGCGCGCGACTGCATCACCTTTGCGCCAGCGCCCGCCATTTCGAGCAATTCATCATAGGAAATTTCCTTGAGCTTCTTGGCGTCGAGGACGATCCGCGGGTCGCAAGTAAAGACTCCATCGACGTCGGTAAAGATCTGGCAGGCGTCTGCATTTAGTGCGCCCGCCAGCGCAATCGCGGTCAAATCCGAGCCGCCGCGCCCCAGCGTGGTGGTTTCTCCTTCCGGCGTCTGACCCTGAAAGCCAGCGACGATCACGATGTAATCGTCAGAGAGCAGTTCGTGAATTTGTTTAGGACTGATATTGGCGATGTGTGCTTTAGTGTGATTGCGATCTGTTAAGATTCCCGCCTGTGCGCCGGTCAGCGAAATGGCGAGCCCGCCGAGAGCGTTCACTGCCATTGCAGTTAAAGCAGTGGCGGCGTGCTCGCCGGTTGATAACAGAATATCGAGTTCGCGCTGTGTCGGGTGCGGCGATATCTGGTGCGCGAGCTTTAGCAAATTATCGGTCGCTCCCGCCATCGCGGAGATGACCGCTACGACTTGAGAGCCCTCGCCCTGTGTTTGGATCAGCCGGCGTGCGACGCTAAGTATCCGCTCAGGCGTCCCGACGGAAGTGCCGCCATATTTTTGAACAATCAAGCGCATCTCACATAAACTTTAATTGTAGCCAAACAGAACAGCGATGGTTTTCGAGAGTCCGTTACAGTCCAATCGCGCGTCGCACGTCCTTCACATTTGCGGCCACCGGTTTCAATTCTTTCATTCGGGCGAGAATTGGATCGGGATCTTTCAACCCATGTCCTGTGACTGTGCAAACTATCCGACTGGCTTCCGGAATTTTCTGAAATGAGTACGCCGCTTCATCTGAATCACAGCATTTGAAAAGCCCGGCGATCGGTGCTGCGCTTGACGGTTCGATAAAAATTCCCTCATGTTTTGCCAGCCAACTCTGCGCTGCGAGAATCTCCGCGTCACTCACGATGTCGATTGCTCCACGCGATTCGGCAATTGCCGCGCAAGCTTGCTTCCAGCTGGCGGGATTTCCGATTCGAATTGCAGACGCCAGGGTTTCCGGTTTTTCGATAGTACGATTATGAAAAATTGGCGCCGCACCGGCCGCTTGAAAACCAACCATTGCTGGCAATCTTGTTGATCTCTGGTGCCGCTCGTATTCTCGATAGCCCTCCCAGTACGCGGTAATGTTTCCGGCATTGCCGACGGGCAGCAGATGAAAGTCAGGCGCGTTGCCCAGAATGTCGACGACCTCAAATGCAGCGGTCTTTTGTCCGGCGATTCGGTCTGGGTTAATCGAATTTACAATAACAAACTCGTGCCCCTCGCCTAACTCACGTACAACACGAAGCGCGGCGTCAAAATTGCCATCGATGGCGATGATTTTGGCTCCGTAAGCAAAAGCTTGCAGCAATTTTCCGGTGGCGATTTTTCCTGCAGGCAAAATCACTAGGCACGAAATTTCCGCGCGCGCGGCGTAAGCAGCCGCCGAAGCCGAAGTGTTGCCGGTGGACGCGCAAATGAGAGCCTTTGCGCCGCGCTCCATCACTTTCGACACGGCCATCGTCATACCGCGATCTTTAAAGGAACCTGTGGGGTTGACGCCTTCGTTCTTAACAAAAACTTTACAGTCGCGGCCAACCCGTTTGCTTAATTGCGCACAGTAAATCAGCGGCGTATTCCCCTCGCCCAACGAGACGATCGGTGTCGAAGCAGAAACTGGAAGATATTCCCGGTAATGTTCGATCACTCCCCTGCTCTGCTGCAATTCTGATGTTGTTGATCGCATCTATTCGAAGTAAATCCGCATGATTGTCGATCGATAAGTGCAGTGTAAGATCATGCCGTATGCCCGCGCTGAGCAAGGAAGATAAGCTGCGACTATTAACCACCATACTGGAAAGTCGCCACGCAGACTTGCGCGAGCAGAATCTAAATCGCCAGGGCAAAGGACATTTTCATGTTTCCGGAATGGGTCACGAAGCGCTGGCGGCGGTCTCGATCCAGATGGAACCGGACGATTACATCGTGCCGTACTATCGCGATCGGGGTTTGATTCTGGGACGTGGCATGACGACGCGTCAGCTGGGTCTGGAATATTTCGCGAAGCGCAACACCGGCAGCGGCGGCCGCCAAATGCCATCGCACTATAGCAACGCTGATCTGCACATCTGGAGTGTGCCAACGCCGACTGGTTCGCAACTCCTACCGGCGTGTGGAATTGCGTGGGGCATTCAACTCGACGGCAAGAAGAATCTCGTCGTGACCACGGTAGGCGATGCCGCGACGCGCCAGGGGGATTTTTTCGAAGCGATCTGTTTTGCCAAGGAAAAGAAGCTGCCGCTGCTCTTTCTCGTCGAAGACAACGCCTATGGGATCAGCATGCCGACGAGAAAGACCAATCCGCTCGCGTTGAATGTTCTCGAGCCTGACAACTGGCGAAGGATCGATGGCCAAAACGTGCAGCAGATTTACGATGCCACAGCCGAAGCATTCGGAAAAATTCGCGCCGGAGGCGGACCATTCTTTTTCTGGATCAAGATGGAACGGCTCTCCAGTCACACGAGCTCCGATGATCAAAAACTTTATCGAAACGAGCAGGAATTGCGGGACCTCGAAAAATTCGATCCACTCAAATGTTGGAAGGATCAACTGATCCAGGAAGGCATTATTACCGCAGACGACTTCGCGAGACTCAACAGCGAAATTAAGGAGCGAATTCGTCGGGAATACAGCGAAGCCGAAAAAGCTGAGGACCCGTCGCCCAACGAGCTCCTCACCAACGTCACAAAACCGCCGCCAAAGATCGAGAAAGAAATCCTGCCGCCCGGAAAATACCGCATTGGCGACACCGTGAACAAAACCTTACGCGCTGGTCTGGAGGACGATCCGCGACGAATTCTCTTTGGCGAAGATATCGAAGATCCCAAGGGCGGTGTGTTTCGCCTTACTCAGAAACTTTCAACTGAATTCCCGAAGCAAGTTTTCAATTCACCGCTTGCCGAATCGACCATCCTCGGGGTTGCCTGCGGCCTTGCTGCGTACGGGAAACGCCCAGTATTCGAGCTGCAATTCATCGACTTTATTTATCCCGGATTCAATCAGCTCGTCACCAACATCTCCAACCTGCGCTGGCGATCGTTCGGCAACTGGAAATGTCCGGCGGTGATTTATGCGCCGTATGGCGCGTATCTGCCTGGCGGCAGTTTGTGGCATAGCCAGGCAAACGAATCGGCGCTCGCGCATTATCCCGGTTTAAGTGTTGTAATCCCGAGCACGCCCGCAGACGCCGCTGGATTGCTTTGGACGGCAATGCATGCTGAGGATCCGGTGATTTTCTTAATTCCGAAGCACTTGCTTTGGGCCGAACACGAATATACGAAACCGATTCAGGCCGTCCCGCTTGGGCGGGCGGGTCAATGCACAAACGGCTCGGACGTGACGGTAGTTGCCTGGGGAAATACGATTGAGAAATCTCTCGAGGCGATCGCGAAAATCGAGAATGAAACAAGCGTCGAGCTAATCGATCTACGGTCGATCGTTCCGTGGGACAAGGCTGCGATTGAAAAATCAGTGCGTAAAACTCGCCGACTGGTTGTTGTCCAGGAAGACACTGAGAACTGCAGCGTGGGACAAATGATTATTTCACACGTCACGAGCACGCCCGAGTTGTGGAATGAAATGATCAGTCCGCCGATTCTCGTTAGCAAAGCGAACGTCGTGATCGGTTATAATCCGATCTACGAATACGCTGCATTGCCGGACGTCGAGCGCATTGTCGCCGCCATCCGGCACTCGGTTGCAACCAAATACGAACGCGCAGGTGTAGCCGGAATCGGTGATTCCGGCCCTCCCGCAAAACAACCCGAATACATTCAGCCGGGGTCACCGCTCCCGGCTACAGTGGACGCCAGCAAACGGCGCGTCCAAAACATCACCGTGCCCGTCATGGGCGAAGGAATTCGCAACGCAAAAGTCGTTTCGCTTTTAAAGAAACCAGGCGATCCCGTCGCGCTCGACGATGAATTGTGCGAAGTCGAAACGGACAAGGCCGTTTATCCAATCCAATCGTCGTTCGCGGGAGTGATGGGCGAATGGAAAACGAAAGTTGGCGATACGGTCGATATTGGCCAGGAGCTTGGCACACTTCTGACCGAGGAAGCATCGTTAGCGGATCAGCTTGAAGCGGAGGCCGAAGTTTCGGCAGATCAAGGAACTGTAGCTGCGGGCACGAACCGCGGTGTAAAGGCAATTGTCCCCAGCCGCAAAGAACGCGATGTTGCGCCCGAGGACAGACGCCGCTACAGCGGAATCGAACCGGCGCTCTCGCCGACAATCACGCGCAAGCTCAGCCGCGTCATTCCTGCTAACTTGCAAATTGATGCGCGATGGGACGCAGTTCGCGAAGCCCGCGAGGCAGCGAAAACGAAACACCCCGAGAATGCCCCCTCCCCTTCTGTGATGATCGCGTGGGCAGTCGTGCGCGCGATGGAAAAGCATGCGCCATTCCGCCGGCTAATTCTCGAAGACGATCAGATTGTGCAAAATGACGATTTCGACTTGGGCGTTGCGGTCGCACTCGAGGACGACCGCTTGGCGACTGCAGTTATTACGGACGCAAATCGCAAAAGCTGGCCGGAATTCATGAAGAGTTACGAGCAGATTGTCGCTGCGACGCGTAGCGGCCGAGTCGACGCGATGAATGCGCCCGTCGTGATCACGAGTTTGGGTGCGTTTGGAGTGAAGGCCGGAGCGCCAATTGTTGTGCCGCCCTCAGTGGGCACTTTGTTCATTGGCACGGCGCACCGCGAACTGATTCCGAACAAAAACAAAAACGAGAGCGCGGAAGTCATCACGCTCTCGCTTACATTCGATCATCGTGTCGTAAACGGCGCCGGCGCGGCAGCGTTCGCCAACGAAATCAAAAAACAGATTGAAGGATTTACAATTCCTTCTCAGGAAAAGCTCGGCGCAGCTGCGCGCAAGCGCTGAGGATTCTTCTCGAATTACATCCAATCTTCCGGTGGGCTTCCTAGCTTAAGTACGGTCAATTTTCATGACCGAACTCATCAACATCAACGGGAGGGAAATCTTATGGCACGAAAACTCGACGGAAAGAAAGCGGCCATCCTCGTGGCGGATGGTTTTGAACAGGTGGAAATGACAAAGCCACGCGAGGGGCTCGATGAAGCCGGGAAAGATTCAAGGCATGAATCACGCAGATAAGGGCGACAAATTCGATGTCGATCTGACGGTGAAAGACGGACGCCCTGAGGCGTTCGATGCGCTTATGATCCCCGGCGGTCTGTTTAATCCGGACGTACTTCGAGTAGACCAGAACGCGCTTGAATTTGCGCGGCACTTTTTCCGGGAACACAAACCGGTGGCGGCCATCTGTCATGGTCCGCAGGTGCTGATCAGTGCGGATCTTGTTCGCGGCAGAAAAATGACGTCGTGGCCGGCGATTCAGATCGATATGCGCAACGCGGGAGCACGCTGGTTGGATGAGGAAGTGGTCGTGGACAACGGCTTGGTTTCCAGTCGCAAACCCGACGACATTCCAGCGTTCAACCGAAAGATGATTGAGGAATTTGCCGAGGGCCGGCACACGGCAGCTGCAGCAGCGTAGTTTTCATCTGCCGAAGCTGGATTCGGAGCGCGGAAACAGCGCGGTAAATTTGTAGGGCGTCTGTGCCAGACGCCTAGCAAGGGAATTGGCGTTTCATAGAACAGAGCCGGCGGGCGCCGAACGACGTAGACGGAAAGCCCGAAGGGTAAGCTCACTGGCGCGAGCGAATCAAACGCCCTACAATTGCTTTACGTCCGCGCCTTTATGACCACGGCCAACAAAATCACCATTGTCCGGATTTTGATGATCCCCGCCTTTGTGACGATGGCGATTTATTACGGCGAGAGCGTCAGGCGCGGGCAGCCACTGGAATGGCAACGTTTCACTGCGATCATCATTTTCATATTGGCTGCCGTAAGTGACGGCTTGGACGGATACGTTGCGCGGCACTACAATCAGCGCAGTTCGCTGGGAGTCATTCTCGATCCAATTGCCGATAAAGGCTTGTTGCTCAGCGCCATCATTACCTTAAGCATTAGCAACTGGAGCGAGCTCGACCCCGATTACGGCAGCTTTCCGACCTGGTTCCCGGTCCTTGTGATTTCGCGTGACGCGATTCTCTTCGTCGGCGCAGGCGTCTTGTATTTGCTAATTGGAAAAGTGCACGTGAAACCGAACTGGACCGGAAAAGTAGCGACCGTTTTGCAGATGGTCGCGATCGGCTGGGTTATGCTGCAACTGCACCTGCTCCCGCTGCTGTACGTTGTGATCGCGGCTGGCTTTTTCACTGCGGTCTCCGGGATCGTTTACGTCACAGATGGCGTCAGGCAATTGCAGGCTGCAGGCCATGCGCATCCAGCGAAATCGTAAATGCGGCCGCCGGTAGTGAATGAGACGAGCACGCTGCCAAATGTCGCGATCGTCGGCCGGCCAAACGTGGGTAAGTCCGCCCTGTTCAATCGCCTGGTCGGTCGAAAGATCGCTATTGTTCATGATCAAGCGGGAATCACACGCGACCGGATTTCTGCAATTTGCAATCGCGGCGCACGCCCATTCACAGTGTGGGATACCGGCGGAATCTTCGGCGTCGGCGGACGCGAGCTGAGCGCCCAAGTACGCCTCGCCGCAGAAGAAGCGCTGCGCGAGAGCGATCTTGTACTGTTCGTTGTCGATGCAAAAGAAGGCTTGTCGCCGGTCGATGAAGACTTGGCGGGCACACTGCGCAAATCGCAAAAACCGGTCGTGCTCGTAATTAATAAGGTTGATCACGACAAGCACGAGCCGCTGGCGGCAGAATTCGATTCGTTAGGTCTCGAGCCGAGCGTTTCGATTAGTGCAGAACATGATCGCGGAATCTCGAAGTTGTTAACAGAAATCGAGCGGCGTCTCCCCTCGCCGGTTGCTCCGGCCGATATCAAACATCAGACTTCAACCTTCGAACCTCCATTGGCAGTGGCGATCGTCGGCCGACCAAACGTCGGTAAATCTTCTCTCATTAATTCCATTGTTCGCGGCGAGCGCGCGATTGTCAGCGAACTGCCCGGAACAACGCGCGATGCCGTTGACATTCTGTACGAGCGCAATGGGCGAAAGTTCGTTTTCATCGACACAGCGGGAATTCGCCGGCGCGGAAAACATTCGAGTTCGGTCGAGGTTTTCAGCGTTATGCGCGCAGAGCGCAGCATTCGCCGCGCGGATCTATGTATCCTCATGGTGGATCTCACGATGGGCGTAACAGCGCAGGACAAACGGATCGCGGGATTGATTCAACAGGCGCGGAAACCAGCGATCGTTGTGTTGAACAAATGGGATCTAGTGAGACCGAGACGCAGAGAAAAAGAGGCGGTAAGGCAGCTTGCCGAAGAAACGCGTGCGAGAATTTTCTTCCTTGAACATGCGCCGGTGCTGACCGTGTCGGCGCTGACTAAAGAAAATGTCGAGAAGTTGTTTGCATCGATAGAGACAATCCAGCGGGCAGCTCAGCAACGCATTGGCACCGGAATCCTGAACCGATTGCTGCGACAGGCGTTTCAAGCCAATCCGCCGCCGTTGGTGAGAGGCAAACGCTTGAAATTATTTTATGCAGTGCAAACAAGGAGCGGCAAACAAGATCCGGTAATGGAGGCCGGAGCTCCAGCGACGCCACACCGGCCGCATCCAATCCAAATGTTGAAACGGGCTCGCGGGAGCTCGCCCCTCCAGCCACCGGAATTTGTCCTCTTCGTAAATGATCCTCGCTTGACGAATGAAACATATCGTCGCTATCTCGAAACTCGCATTCGCAAAGCAGAGCCGTATCTCGGACTGCCAATAATGATAAGCCTGCGTCCCCGCGCGAAAAGTGTCGCCGGAACCTTGCGTGTTCGAGCGAAATAGGCGCACACATTTGCTCGTGGCACCTGACAATCAATTACTCCGGTTTTTGCCGATACGGAACATCATTCCGCGCGATCCACGCCAGCATCGGCATCGCCACGGCGGCTAAAGCGAGAAGCAAAATCGCTCGGTACCGCGGTTTGTGGAGAACTGACATTGGTCCTTCAACTTTTAGCACGTTTCTTCAGCGCCACAGGAGGTTACATCGGGAACCTTGAATCATTTCGGCGCCGCGAGAGATTGGTGTTCTTGCACGAATGGCCTGTGAGCACGTTTGATCGAACATTCTCCAACCATTGCGTGTCTCACCAGACCGTATGAAATCGACGCAGGAAATTACGCAGGAAGTGCGGGAGCTGGGCCAATGGATTCCGGCGCTCCGCCAGCAAGTCGGACACGTTGTGGTGGGCCAGAAGTATTTGGTGGATCGTCTTCTATTGGGTCTCCTCGCCAATGGTCATCTTCTGCTCGAGGGCGTTCCCGGGCTGGCCAAGACGCTCACCGTGAAAACAATGGCTGCATGCATCCAAACCGGCTTTCAACGGCTGCAATTTACGCCAGACCTTCTGCCGGCAGATTTAATAGGCACACTCATCTACAATCCGCGCACCGGCGAGTTCACGACCAAGCTTGGTCCGATCTTTTCTAATTTGATCCTGGCCGACGAAATCAATCGCGCACCGGCCAAAGTTCAGAGCGCATTACTGGAGGCGATGCAGGAACGGCAGGTCACGATCGGCGAAAAAACATATCCTCTTTCCGATCCATTCCTGGTTTTGGCGACACAAAACCCGATAGAGCAGGAAGGAACTTACCAATTGCCCGAAGCGCAGCTGGATCGCTTCATGTTCAAATTGCACATCGGTTATCCGCAGAAATCCGAGGAGCGAAACATTCTCGATTTGATGGCGACCTCCGCACCGGATTTGCGAGTGGACCCTGTGATTGATCCGAGTCAAATCATCGCGGCGCGCAACGTAGTTAACAGCATTTACATCGACGACCGCGTGAAGGATTACATCGTCGATGTTGTGTGGGCGACGCGAGAGCCGGCGGCGTACAATCTGCGTCTGGAAGGTCTGATTCGATACGGCGCGTCGCCGCGTGCGACCATCTATCTTGCGCTCGGCGCGCGGGCGCACGCGTTCCTGAACGGTCGCGGTTACGTTACCCCGCAGGACGTGAAAAGCATCGGCCCCGATGTGTTACGGCATCGCATCATAATAAGTTACGAAGCCGAGGCGGAAGCGGTCACCAGTGAGACAATTATCGAGCGGATATTCGCGGGGCTGCCTGTTCCTTGATTCGACGTAGCTGTGGACGCCCCTGAGATTCTCAAAAAGATCCGTACGCTCGAGATCAGGACGCGCGGTTTGGTCGAGACGGCGTTCGCCGGGGATTACCACAGTGTTTTCAAAGGACGCGGCATGAATTTTGAAGATGTACGCGAATATCAGCCGGGCGATGAGATCCGTGCAATCGATTGGAACGTCACAGCGCGAATGGGCACCGCGTTCGTGAAAAAATTCACAGAGGAACGCGAGCTGACAGTGATGCTGGTCGTGGATGTCAGTGCCTCAGGAAATTTTGGGAGCACAACGCAATCCAAGCGCGAGCTGGCCGCGGAAGTTGCCTGTTTGCTCGCCTTCAGCGCGATCAGGAACAACGACAAGGTTGGCCTGATCCTTTTCACCGATCGCGTCGAACTTTTTATTCCACCGAAAAAAGGCCGGTCTCACACGCTCCGGCTAATCCGCGAGATTCTTTTTTTCCAACCGCAGGGCCGCGGGACGGACCCGGCGCTGGCGCTTGATTACCTGAATAAGATCGTCACGCGGCGCGCTGTCGTTTTTTTCATCTCAGATTTTCAGACGCCTGATTTCTCACGGGCGCTCGCAGTGAGTGGGCAGCGGCACGATTTCGTCGCAATCCACATTCACGATGAGCGAGAAAAACTTTTGCCGAACATCGGAATCATCATGCTGGAAGACGCGGAGACGGGTGAGCAACTCGAAATCAATACCAGCGAGCGTGGAACGCGTACGCGCTTTGCGCAGCTCGCGGATGAAAGGGCCGCCGAGCTCGCACGAATACTTCGTCGAAACAACATTGACGCGATCTCACTGAAAACGAACGAAGATTATCTCCCGGCGCTGCGATCCTTCTTCAAACAACGCGAACGCCGGATTGGCGTTCGATAAAGGCAAGCGGAAGAAGTAATGGAGTGCCGAAGTAATACGAGATGAATTCGCGTTATTTCCCATCGCTCCAGTACTGTTTGACTCCGGCCCTTTTGGTATTAGGCGCCGAAGAGTTCCACGACATTGCGCCGCCGGTGGATTATTCATTGATTCCTCCGTGGTTGGTTTTTGTGATTGTCTTTGCGGCGCTTTCGCTTGTTGGCGTGATCTTGTGGCTGTTCGCGAAGCGCCGCAAACCCCCCGCGCCGCCGAAATTGCCGGGGGATATCGCGCTCGAAGAGCTCGAACGAATTAGCCGCGAAATTGAAAGGATGAGCCCATATCTGTTCAGCATCCGTGTGTCTGATATTTTGCGAAAATACGTGACGCAGCAGCACGGCCTGCCGGCAACCCGACAAACTTCCATAGAATTTCTGACTGCCCTTGCAAAAGCAGCATCTTTCTCCAGTGAGGAAAAATCATTGCTCGAAGATTTTTTGAATCGGTGTGACCTGATTAAGTTCGCACGATACGAAGCGACAACTTCGGATAGCGAATTGCTACTGCAAGAAGCGATCCGTTTCGTGAAGGGAGGACAACTTGCGACTGTTTGATTGGTGGCCTGCGAATAGCGCATTGACCTTTGCGCACCCGTGGCTGCTTCTCTTACTGCTGGCGATCCCGTTGCTGGCGTATCTGCGTGGCAAACGCGGACCAGCTGCGGCGTTGACTTATTCGTCAACAGCGAGTCTCCGGGCAATTGGAAAACAAAGCGCCGCGCGTGCGGGTAAGATTCTGCGAACGTTATTGCTCGCTTCGCTTGCGATTTTCGTCGTTGGGCTTGCGCGCCCGCAGCTCGGCAAGAGTCTTACTCAGATCGAGGCGAGTGGGATCGACATCATGCTCGTACTTGATGTCTCCGGGTCGATGCTGACGAAAGACTTCACGATTGGCGGACAAGAAGCGACACGAGTGGATGCGATCCGCGAAGTCACACGCAAATTTATCGAAGGGCGGCCGAACGATCGAATCGGCATCATTGCGTTCGCTGGTCGGCCGTACGTCGTGAGCCCGATGACGCTGGACCACGATTGGCTTTTTCAAAATCTGGATCGAGTCCGAATCGGCCTCGTCGAAGATGGCACCGCGATTGGATCGGCGATGGCCGCCGCCGCCAATCGGCTCAATGACAAACGTTCCAAAAGTCGGGTGCTGGTATTATTAACTGACGGCGAAAATAATGCGGGCAAAGTTCCGCCAAACACTGCTGCCGAAGCAGTCAAAGCATTAAAGATTCACTTCTACGCTATTGGGGCCGGCATCAACGGAATTGCACCGGCGCCGATCTTCACTAGTCGAGGGCCGTTAACGGATGCTCTGGGCAATGTTCTGTACGAAAATCAACGCGTAGAGTTTAACGAAACTGGACTGAAGGAGGTTGCAAAAATCGCGGACGGGAAATTTTTCCGGGCGACTGACACAAAGTCGCTCGAACAGATCTACGACGACATAGACAAGCTGGAAAAATCCACGGTCAGCGTAAAGAAATATCAGCAATACCGTGATCTATTTCCATTATGTCTCATGAGCGGATGCGGGTTGCTGCTGGCGCAGATTTTGTTATCCCAAACAATCTGGAAAAAGTTGCCGTGAACGTTCCTATTTAACGACTTAGCGATTCAACGACTTGATGATTTCATGAGCTTTGGTGCACCAGAATGGCTTTGGGGATTGTTGCTCATCCCGCTGCTGGTTGCGCTCTTTGTCCGTGCCGAGCGGCGTGGGCTGAGGCGACTGCAAGAGTTCGTTTCGGCTCGTTTGCTGTCGCAGCTTGCCGGGACGGTGAATCGGCCGCGGCGCATTATAAAGTTTGCTCTCCAGTTGCTTGGACTTTTCCTGGCCATTGTCAGTCTCGCGCAACCGCGCTGGGGCTATACTTTTGAGGATGTAAAGCGCAAAGGGCTCGATTTGCTTATTGCGGTGGACACATCGCGGAGCATGCTTTCCAACGACGTCCAGCCCAATCGCCTCGAACGTGTCAAGCTTGCGGTGCAGGATTTAATCAATGAACTCCAAGGCGATCGTGTCGGTCTCATCGCCTTTGCCGGGCGCGCTTTTTTGCAAGCCCCACTTACGATTGATTACGATGCTGTAGTTGAGGCCATCAATGATCTGGACACGAAGTCGATTCCCGAGGGCGGCACCAATATTTCCAGTGCCATTGCTCTCGCCATGCAGAGCTTCGGCAAAAGCGCAACAGGGAATCGCGCGCTCATCATCTTTACCGACGGCGAGGAATTGAGCGGCGATGCGATAAAGACGGCGAAAGAAGCAGCCGATGCGGGCGTGCGAATTTTCACCGTGGGCGTCGGAACACCGCAGGGCTCGCTAATTCCGGTTACGGGAGACGATGGCCAAACAGCCTTCGTGAAGGACTCGGCCGGTCAAGTCGTTAAATCAAAACTGGACGACAAACGCTTGGGCGAAATCGCGCAAGCCACGGGCGGATTTTATGTTCATTTGGAAAACGGGCCCCGCACGATGCGGCAAATTCAAAGTGAAGCACTGACAAAGATGCAAGCTGCTGAAATGGATGTGCGTCTGTCGCGCCGTTCTATTGAGCGTTACGAATGGCCGCTGGGCGCGGCATTAATTGCTCTGGCGTTATCGATGCTTGTTTCCGAGCGGAAACGCGTGCGGGTACGGCGCTTCGTGCCTGCGCCGGTGCAGGATGCTACGCACAGCGCTGCAGGCGGACCTATCTCAACTGCAGGCGCAACCGCCGCTTTACTAATGTTACTTTCTTCATTCGCGTTTGCTGCGGCGCCGGGAATCGACGCATATCGCCAGGGTAAATTCGAAGACGCGTACAGCCAGTTTCAGCAGACGTTGAAATCGCATCCAGAAACGTCCGCCGAGGACAAGCTCCAGTTCGATTCTGGCACGGCCGCTTACAAATTAAAGGATTACAGTAAAGCGCTGGAATCATTCAGTCAGGCATTGCTTACGCGTGATACTGGATTGCAGAGCAAGGGCCATTACAATCTTGGCAATACGCTTTATCAGCGGGGCGAAAATGAGAAAACTGACGATAAGAAGCTCAGCGATTGGACGAACGCGCTCGACCATTATGAACAAACGCTCAAACTGGACCCGCAAAACAAGGAGGCCAAGGATAACTACGATTACGTTAAAAAGAAAATCGAGGAGCTAAAAAACAAGAAATCGCAACAGCAGCCCTCCCCTTCTCCGTCGCCGCCGCAAAAGGACAAACAGAAACAGCAAAAAAATCAAGATCAGCAGCAGCAGAAACAGTCGCAACAGAATCAACAGAAACAGCAACAGCAAGACCAGAAGCAGGATCAGCAGCAACAGCGGGATCAACAGGATCAGCAGCAGCAGCAGCAGCAGCAGCAGAATCAGCAACAACAGCAGCAAGGTCAGCAAGACAAAAAGGATCAGCAGCAGCAATCGCAAGATCGACAGCCACAAGACCAATCGAGCGGCGACAAACAGCAGGCGCAGGAAAAGCAAAACGACCAGGCTCAGGCGAAGAACGAGCCACAAAAGAAACAGCAGCAACACCCCAGCGAGAGCCCTTCTCCGTCGCCAGGCGCGGAAAAGCAGCAGGCCAACCGGCCTTCACCGTCGCCTGGGGAACGCCAAGCTGAAGAATCACCGACCCCAGGGGAAGGAGAAAATGAGTCTCCCTCGCCCTCGCCGGGAGAAGGAGAGGACGAAAATGCGACACCATCTGTTACTCCGGGAGAATCTCCCCAAAAGAAATTCGCCGGAGATGTGAAAGGAGCAGGAGAAGACAAATCGCAGCAGTCACCGGACAAAAACGCGCAGATTGCGGAGACCGAAGCGGAAAAAGAGGGTCAAATGAGCGAACGCCAGGCTCTCGCGTTGCTTGAATCGATGAAAGATGAAGAGGCGCGAGTCCAACTTGATGAACGCAAAGTAAGGCGTCGTGTCTATAACGACTGGTGACTGGAAATTTAAGGTTTGATGTTCGAGGTTTGATTGAAAATGGGACGCGCATTTCTGATTGGGACAGTCGCTGCGATTCTCGCCGTTAGCTCCACGTTTGCCGATTCTCCGAATGTCACGGCAGTGTTGAGCAATTCGGAGGTCGCTGTCGGCGAAACGGTTGAGCTACAGATTAAGGTAACTGGCCCCGGAGATGCGAGACCGCCGGAAGAAATTTCAATCGATGGCTTGGAGATTCACGCCACCGGCACATCGCGACAGTTCGAAATACACAATTTTACAACTAATTCGAGCGTCACTTACAATTACACGGTCCTGCCGCTTCAAGCAGGCAGATTCACCATTCCGCCGCAAACAGTCCGTGCCGGCGGAAAGTTGTTAAAGACCCCGGAATTGATTTTAAATGTTGCAGACTCCGCAGGCCGTTCCTCTGGCGCGCGGCCGAGTCGTGGCGCCCAAAGCCAGCCGGTCAGCGCACGCGACCTGCTTTTTGCCGAATTGATTGTGCCGAAGAAGGTTGCGTACGTCGGCGAGATTGTTCCTGTTCAGATCCGGATGGGATTCGACCCACGCATTCGTCCTAGACTTATCGAGCCACCTGAAATCACCGGACAAGGTTTTACCGCCCAGAAATTACAACAATCCGGACAAACTACGGAAACGCTCAATGGCAGACCTTATGATGTGGTCACATATAAGACCGCAATCGCTGCGGCGCGCGCCGGAAAATTCGAGATTGGACCGGTCACGGCCAAGGCACAAGTCATAGTCCCTCGAGCACGAAGTGCGCCGCGATCCCGTGGGCGCTCGCCGTTCGACCTGTTCGATCTCGATGATCCGTTCTCTGATCCATTCTTCAGTAATCCCTTCGCCAAAATGGGTGAGCGCCGCGAGGTAGAGATCAAGAGCGAGCCCGTTGCGCTGGAAGTAAAACCGTTGCCACCGAATGCGCCGCCGAGTTTTTCGGGCGCAATTGGGAATTTTGCAATGACAACGGACGCAAAACCCAAAAGTGTGCAGGTAGGCGATCCGATCACCGTCACAACCACAATTTCGGGCCGCGGCAACTTTGACCGCGTCAATGCGCCAGTGGTCGAAGACGAACGGGGCTGGCACAAGTATCCGCCGTCCTCGAAGTTCAAGCAGGACGACGAGGTCGGTATCAGTGGCACAAAAACTTTTGACACGGTGTTTTCGCCCAATGAGAAAAAGCAAACTGTGCCAGTGCTAGCATTTTCGTATTTCGATCCAGCGAAAGAGCAATATGTGGCACTCCGCAGCGAACCGATTGCAATTAGTGTTCAGGGCGGAGTGGCTGCGGCGAATGTACCCTCGGCTCAGCCGGGGTCACCGCCTCCGGCTGCAGCAAGTCGCGTCGGTTCCGCGACTCAGCCTACGACAAAACCGCAGGATATTTTGTATCAGCTGACCGATCGGCCAGCAACGGCAGAATCATTCGCGCCGCTCTACACGCGCCCGATTTTTTGGACGGCGCAGTTGGTCCCGTTCCTCGCCCTGATCGCGTTCGTGGGTTGGAAAATTCGTCAGACAAGAATCGGTAACCGCGAGGCGCGGCGCATCGCTGCGCTGCAGCACGAAGCGGCTGAGCTAATGCACAAATTGCGTCGTAACGCCGCATCACCGCGAGAATATTATGCCGAAGCTTCCAGAGTCGTTCGCGTAAAAACTGCATTGGCGTCACGCAGCGGCGGGATTGATCCGAACGCAGTGGACGCAGAAACTGCGGCCGACACTTTCAAACTGAACAGCGACTCGCGCGACCAGCTGCGGCGTCTATTCGAGCAAAGTGACGAATGGCAATACAGCGGAGCACATAACGGCGGGACAACGATCTCGCCGGAAAATCGCCGCGAAGTGCTGGGGTTGATTGAGAATTTAAAATGAAGGCACGCGCATTCCAGATTGCTTTTCTTTTTTGCGCGCTCGCGACCTCCTCAGTATTGGGTCAAGCAGATGTCGAATTTGCAAAGGCAAACCAGGAATACGCCCAAGGTCATTTCAAGGAAGCGATCTCTGGCTACGAGACACTGGTTCGCGCCGGGCAATGGAGTGCGAATGTGTTTTATGATCTCGGCAACGCCTACTTCCGCACGGGCGATTTTGGACGCGCGGTTTTGAATTACGAACGCGCGCTCGTCCTGGAGCCGCATCATCCCGAGGCCACGGCCAATTTGCAGATCGCGCGCGACGAAGCGCATGCGCTTGAGCTGCAACCAGGCCGGCTTGAACGTTATTTGGAATTTGCGAGCGTAAATCAGTACACCGTCACTGCAGCCGTTGCTTTTTGGATCGCAGCTTTTTGTTTAGCAGCGTTAGTTTTCACCCGTCGCCGATCGCGTGCGACGCTCACCTTGCTGCTTGTGATGCTTCTAATCTCTGCCGGAGGGATCGTTTCGATTTGGCAACTTGAGCGCGGCAGTAAAGGCAGCGCGCTTGCTGTTGTGACAGGCAAAGATGTCCAAGCACGGCTCGCGACCGCCGACACAGCGAACAGCGTTTTGGCATTGCCTCCCGGAAGCGAAGTCAAAATCCTGAGCACGCGCGGCGACTGGATCTACGCAGCGCTACCAAACAACCTGCGCGGTTGGATTCCAGCAAAGAACGCCGAGCGAATGCGGCTGTTGTAGTCGGTTTCTGTAGGGTGTCTGTGCCAGACGCCAGAGTACACGCAACCAACAGATAGGCGTCTGACACAGACGCCCTACAACGCTGCGCGCGGCTCAATCCGTGTAAGTTTGCGCGATCGGAAATTGCCGTTACAGAAATTGTATGGATCCAGAGATGGAGATCGCTACCGACGAAAAGGCGCTCCGCATCAATCTGGATTCGGCCAAGTATGGGACCTTCGCCGAGATTGGCGCTGGCCAGGAAGTAGCGCGCCGATTCTTTCGCGTCGGCGGCGGAGCCGGCACCATCGCCAAGACCATGTCTGCCTATGACATGACATTCAGCGATGCAATTTATGGAAGAGCGAATCGCTACGTCAGTCGTGTTCGTCTCCAGAAAATGCTCGACCATGAATACGATCTTCTCATCGAGCGCCTTGACCGAAAATTCGGCAACGAGAAAACATTTTTGGTCTTCGCTGACACTGTTGCGGCGCGCAGTTTCAAAGAGCGCAATGAATCGCATGGCTGGCTCGGCGTGCGATTTCAATCCCAGCCGCGCGCGCAACCGAGCCAGATTATCATCCACGTTCGGTTGCTCGACGAAGCAAACGTCGAACAACAGGAAGCCCTTGGGGTGATTGGGGTGAATCTTCTTCACGGCGCATTTTATGATCGCCAGCCGGAAAAATTGATTTCATCGCTTCAGGAAAATCTCGCTCCGGGACGAATTGAAGTGGACATGATCAAATTTTCCGGGCCCCTTTTTCAAAACGTTGATAACAGATTGATGAGTTTGCAGTTGGTCAGCCAGGGTCTGACGAATGCCGTGATGTTCAAGGCGGATGGCGAGACGGTTCAGCCTGCCGAAGTCTTCTACAAAAAGGCGATCCTGGTTGAGCGCGGGAGTTTTCGACCGGTGACCTACGCCACGAACGACATGCTGGATGGCGCGCGCCGCGTGTTTCTAGCGCAATCGGGTTGTTCGGAAGACGATCTCATAGTGCTCATGGAGATGACGCTCGAACATTTGCTCGCCGGAGGACAGCTTGATCACCCCGATTTCCTCGCGCGCGTGGATATTCTCGGCGCACTCGGACGAACTGTTTTAATCTCGAGGCTCGGCGAATATTACCGACTCGCAGGATATCTTTTTCGTTACACGAACAAGCCAATTGGACTTGTCATGGGCGTCCCCAGTTTGATCGAGATTTTCAACGAAAAATATTACAACAAGTTGGAAGGCGGAATTTTGGAAGCGCTTGGCCGTATGTTTAAGGGAGGATTAAAGCTTTACGTTTATCCAATGATTGACGAAGCGAGCGGCAAGATCATCACCGCCACGCAAATCGAAGTCGCACCGAATCTTCGCTCGTTGTTCCAATATTTAATCGACAACCAATACGTTCAGGAGATTGGCGACTATCATCCCGAGTATTTGCGAATTCATCCGCCTGATGTGCTGACCAAACTGCAATCTGGAGACAGCAGCTGGGAGCAAATGGTTCCACCGGAAGTCGTGCACATGATTAAGAAACGCCAATTTTTCGGCTACCGCAGACCGATTGCAGCCTAGTGTTGGCGTCGTCTGTCGTCTTGCAAGCCACTCACACTGTCATTCTGAGCGAAGCGAAGAATCTCGGATCATTTCTGGACAAATCTTCCATAGGATAGACAGAGATGTTTCCAGCCGTCGCATAAAGCTATGGCTTGGCAGGCGCGTCGCTCAAGATAACAGCGCCATTTATGATGAGTTGTAGGATCAAATGAAAGTTGCAGTTGCCCAGATCTCGTGCCTGCTCGGCGATCCTGAGGCGAATCTTCTCAAGGTTCGTGAGTTTTCTCGCCGCGCCAAAGAGGCGGGCGCCGAGCTGATCGTGTTTCCAGAGATGACTGATACCGGCTATTCAATGCCCGTAATCCGTGTGCACGCCAATCATTGGAACAGTGGATTTCTTCCCGGGCTTCAAGAAACCGCCAGGGAGTTTTCAATTGCGATCGTCAGCGGCGTTTCGGAGCGGGACGGGTCATCAATTTACAACTCACAGGTTCTCATCGATTCGCGCGGCGATATCGCTGGAAAGTATCGCAAGACTCATCTGTATGCGGTCCCACCCGTCGAAGAACAGGCGTGCTTTGCTCCGGGTGATTGCTTCGCAACATTTGAACTCGGCGGTCTGCATTTTGGCTTCAGCATCTGCTACGACCTTCGCTTTCCCGAAATGTACCGCAAACTCGCCACGGAGCAGAACGTCGGCGCTTTTCTTATTTCCTCTGCCTGGCCGTTTCCGCGAGTCGAACATTTTCGCACGCTGGCAATGGCACGTGCAATCGAAAACCAGAGCTACGTCGTTGCATCAAACCGCGTCGGGAAAGATGATGACTTATGGTTTTGTGGCAGTTCCGC
>Ga0209156_10000444_pt1 | contig 35046 bp, 28 predicted proteins | sample GraSoiAngelo_124_FD_185881 | JGI IMG/M metagenome (GOLD analysis project Ga0209156, IMG submission 185881) | Grasslands soil microbial communities from the Angelo Coastal Reserve, California, USA - 14_0927_05_20cm (SPAdes) (version 2) | ecosystem: Environmental > Terrestrial > Soil > Grasslands... | reverse complement strand
TGGAGTTGATCCGGCCTCACTACAAACGGGTGGAGGAAGAAGGACGCACGTTTATTCAGGCCGCCCTACAAGATGCCGCCGATCTCGAACCCACCGAAGATCAGCTCCGTATCACGCTGGCCCCACTTAGTTCACCTCATCGATCGCGAGTTCTCGAGGCTCTCTGCCAAGCCCTGAATCAAACCCACACGCGGTTTCCGGGAACTCAACTCGAGGCACATTACGCAGTCGCAGCGTGCCCAGCAAGCCTAAAAAGCGGACACGTTTCCGAGGTACCATGTCAGGAGTTCTGAAGTTAAGTTAAGTTAAGTTAAGTTAAGTTACGCGAGAGGGTGTGTTCAATTCAAGTTCCGAAGTTCTGCACGATCACCCTGTGTCAAAATTTTTCCGGCGCCTCGTTTGCTGATTTACAGGAGAAGACTTATGAGCGTGAAGCAGCCTAGCCTGCGCAGTCTGACCGCGTGGTATGTCGTCGGAGCCATGGTTCTAGGGACGATTTTCGGAGGCGCGGCGCTGCCCGAAGCCCGCGCAAAACAGCAGGACTTGACAGACCAGGAAAAGGACAAGAAGGACGAAAAAAAGGACGAGAAAAAAGACGAGAAGAAATTGTCCCTCAAGCCCGACCGCAAGATCGAGTTCACCACCGATGAAGGCACCTGGCTCTCCCTCGACGCCTCTCCCGACGGCAAGACCATCGTCTTCGAACTCGTCGGCGACATCTACACCCTGCCCATCGAGGGCGGCGAAGCCAAGCTCATCGACGGCGGCATGGCTTTCGACAGCCAGCCCAAATTTTCGCCCGACGGCAAATGGATTGCTTTTCTCTCCGACCGCGATGGCAGCGAAAACGTCTGGATCATGCACCCGGACGGCACCGAGCCCAAGCAAATTTCCAAAGAAGCCGGCGCGGAATTTGCCTCGCCCAACTGGACCCCCGACGGTCAATACGTCCTGGTGTCCAAAGCTGCGTTCGGCATCAACACCTTTGAAATTTGGATGTATCACATCCAGGGCGGCTCCGGCGTGCAGGTCAGCAAAGCCAAGCCCGCTCCCACCGTGCGCCGCCGCGAGCAACTCAACAACCTCGGGGTCTCCGCCTCGGCCGACGGAAAGTATCTCTACTACGCGCATCGCGTCGGCGGCTTCACCTACGAAGCGCAGTTCCCCCTCTGGCAAGTGGCGCGGCGCGACCGCAAGACCGGCGACGAAGACATTTTGATCAACCAGCTTGCCAGCAGCATGCGCCCCGTGCTTTCGCCCGATGGCACTTCGTTGCTCTACGTCACGCGTCACGAAGCCGAGAGCGGCCTCCGCCTGCGCAATCTGCAAACCGGCGAAGACCGCTGGGTGAAATATCCCATCACCCGCGACGATCAGGAATCCCGCTTCACCCGCGATCTTTTTCCCGGCTACGCGTTTCTCCCCGGCGGCAAAGAAATCGTCTACAACAATGACGGAAAAATCTATCGCCTCGATATCGCCACCGGCGCCGAAAGGCTGATTCCTTTCACCGCCAAAGTTTCCCAGGACCTGGGTCCCAAGCTCGACTTCCCGCAAAAAGTGGAAGAGGGTCCGGTGAAGGTGCGCCTCATCCAGGATCCCGTCGAATCTCCCGACGGCAAGCGCCTGGCCTTCTCCGCGCTCACGCATCTTTACGTCATGGACATTCCCGGTGGCAAGCCGCAGCGCCTCACCACCGGCAACGCCAAAGAGTTTCAGCCCACTTGGTCCCCCGAGGGCAAATCGATCGCCTACGTGACTTGGTCTGCAGGCGGCGGACAAATCTGCAAAGTGCCTTCGACCGGGGGCACTCCCAAGCAACTCACGCAAACCTCCGCCTTCTACAGCGATCCCGCGTGGTCACCGCATGACGACCGCATCGTGGCGCTGCGCGGCAGCGCCTACGACCGCGACAACAGCACCTTTGATTTCGGCATCGCCGGCAGCCCCGACCTCATCTGGATTCCCGCCGACGGCGGTACCGCCACTCTCATCCTCCCTGCGCGCGGTGCCGGCAAACCGCATTTCACTCATGAAAAAGATCGCATCTATCTCTACACGCGCGGCGGCTTGATTTCACTGCGCTACGACGGCACCGACCGCCGCACGCACCTGCAAGTGAAGTCGCCGCCGCTGGGCTTTTCCGATGAGCCCGACCCCGCCGACGATGTGCTCGCCAGCCCCGACGGAAACTGGGTGCTGGCGCACATCATGAACCAGCTCTACGTCACGGCCATGCCCGAGGTGGGCGGCGAAGCGCCCACGATCATGGTGAACGCCGCTTCCGTCCCGCTGAAGAAAATCACCGACATTGGCGCCGACTACTTTGCTTGGGCCGACGGCGGCAAGACCATCACCTGGGCCATTGGTCCGAGCTTCTTCCGCCAGTCGCTTTCGTCCATCTCCTTCGAGCCTCCCAAGGAAGAAAAGAAGGAAGGCGAGAAGAAGGACGAAGCCAAGAAAGACGCCGACAAAAAAGATGCCGGCGCGGCCGACGCGCAGAAGAAAGACGAAACCAAGAAGGACGAACAGGCCGAAAAGAAGCCGGAAAAATTCAAAGAACAGGAAAAATCCGTAGAAGAATTTCCCGTCGACCTCGAATTTCCGCGCAAGATCCTCAAGGGCACCATAGTCCTTCGCGGCGCCACCGTCATCACCATGAAGGGCGATGAAGTCCTGAAAAACGCCGACATCGTCGTCGAGAACAACCGCCTCAAGAGCGTCAGCGCGCGCGGCAGCATCCCAGCAGGCGCGAAAGTCTTCGACGTCAGCGGCAAAACCATCACGCCCGGCTTCGTCGACACCCACGCGCACTGGTTCGAGATTCGCCGCGGCATCCTCGATACCCAAAACTGGAACTTCCTCGCCAACGTCGCTTATGGCGTGACCACCGGCCTCGACGTCCAGACCGCCACCAACGACATGTTCGCCTACGAAGACCTCGTCGACACCGGCGACATCATCGGCTTGCGCGCTTTCTCCACCGGCCCAGGCGTTTTCTCCAACAACAATTTCCAATCCGTCGAAGAAGTAAAGGGCGTGCTCACGCGCTACAAAAAGTATTACGGCACGCACAACATCAAGAGCTACGTTGTGGGCAACCGCAAGCAGCGCCAGTTCATGGTCGAAGCCGCGAAGGAACTCGAGATGATGCCCACCACCGAAGGCGCGCTCGACCTCAAGCTCAATCTCACGCACGTCATCGACGGCTTCCACGGCAACGAGCACACGCTGCCCATCACGCCGCTGTACAAAGACGTAATCCAGATGTTCGCGCAGTCCGGTATCGCCGAGACGCCCACGCTCATCGTCAACTACGGCGGGCCCTTCGGTGAAGACTACTGGTACCTCAACACCGAAGTGCACGACAACGCCAAGCTGAACCACTTCACGCCGCACACGGTTATCGACGAGAAGACCAAGCGGCGGCCCGGCTGGTTCCGCAAAGACGAATTCGCGTTCCCGCGGCTCGCCGCGCAGATGACCAAGCTGGTGCGCGCGGGCGGCCTCGTCGGCGTTGGCAGCCATGGCCAGCTCCAAGGTCTTGGCTACCACTGGGAGATGTGGATGCTGGCTTCGGGCGGCATGACGCCGCTCGAAATGCTGCGCTGCGCCACCGTGAACGGCTCGAAGATCGTGGGCCGTCCGTCGGAAATCGGCAGCATCGAGCCGGGCAAGCTGGCCGACCTGGTCATCATGGACAAGAATCCGCTTGATGACATCCACAACACCAACACCATTCACTGGGTGATGAAAAATGGCGAACTGTTCGAGGGCGACACGCTCAACGAGGTCTGGCCCGAGCAGAAGAAGCTCGAGCCGCTGTGGTTCTGGAATTACGACCAGCCCAAGCCCGGCGCTCCCCTCAGCTACGGCAAAACCATGCTGCCGTAGCATTTGCCCTCTTCGCCTCTTGTAGGGACGCGACATGTCGTGCCCTTTCTTGTGGCATAGGCCACTCCTGCCTGTGCTCTTTTCTAGTGTGGGGCTTCCCACGCACGCTCAAGCAAGCAACGTCGAAGGGTGAATCGCCCGAAATCAGCCGTATTAAAAGTTAGGAGGGTCTCGACCGCGTAGACGCTCATGATGGGCCGGTGGCCTATAGGCAGAAGAGGCGAGATGCCGCGCTGAAGAGTGGCGCTACGAAATGACGTCCTTGGCGGCGGATTCTTTTGCGCCCGGGTCGCGGGCCTCGGCGGCTTCCTGCGTTGCGGCTTCTTTGGCGGCGGCTTTGGCTTGCGAGTTGCGGTACCAGTCGAAGGTAATCTGGAGGCCTTGCTCGAAGCCGACTTGCGGCTCGTAGCCGAGGAACTTCCGGGCTCGCGAAATGTCGGCTTGCGAATCGCGGATGTCGCCTTCGCGCGGTGGTTCGTATTTGGCCTGCAACGCTTTGCCGGAAATCTTCCGCAGCGCGGCGAGGACTTCATTGAGCGAGATGCGCACGCCGCAGCCGACGTTGCATACTTTTCCGGCCACGTTAGGCGCTTCGCAAGCGAGCAGGTTGGCGTAGACCGCGTTGTCCACGAACGTGAAATCGCGCGTTTGCTCGCCGTCGCCGAAAACGACCGGCTGCTCGTCGTCGAGAAACGCGGTGCAGAACTTGGCTAACACGCCGGAGTACGGCGAACTGGGATCCTGCCGCGGACCAAAAATATTGAAGTAGCGGAGGGAAACGGTTTCGAGGCCGTAGCATTTGAGAAACGCCGCGCCGTAAAGTTCGCCGACGTATTTGGTGACGCCGTAAGGAGAAATCGGTTCGGGCTGCATGGTTTCGTCTTTAGGAAGCGTGGGCGTCTCGCCGTAGGCCGAGGAAGACGCCGCAAAGACCACGCGCTTGACCTTCATTTCTTTGGCGGCGACGAGGACGTTGAGCGTGCCTTCGACGTTGATGCGGTTGGTTTCGAGCGGATCTTTCACGGAGCGGGGCACGGAAGTGCGGGCGCCGAGGTGCAGCACGAACTCGGCGTCGTGCATGGCTTTGCGAACGAGCTCGATGTCCGTGATGCTGCCTTTGATGAGGGTGATTTTGTTGCGAATCTCGGCGAGATTGTCTTCTTTGCCGCCGGAAAGATCATCGAGGACGACCACGCCGTGCCCGCGCTGGACGAGTTCGTCCACCGTATTCGAGCCGATGAAACCGGCGCCGCCGGTCACCAGATAGCGCATCGCGGAAACCTCCTAAGGTCGAAGCTCCAAGCTCTTTACAGCCACCGTGGGGACAGCCAGCACGTTGGCGGACAGGTGGCCCCAGCGATACCAAGGGCGAGGCCGGGAAAGACGCTGCACCCGCGTTTTGATACGCTGATAGTCGCGGCGCGCCGGCGAAGGGAGCCGGATGATTTCCGCGTACAGCAAGATATTGTACGACGGAAATGCGGCGAGCACGCGCCTGTTTCGAGGAAACGGTTCGAGAAGATGAGCATGAAAAAGACGGTCGCAGTCGTGGCGCTGGTGGCGCTGGGTTGCGCGGCGGGAGTTTTTTACTGGCTGCACGCGCGGGGAGGGCAGCCGCTGGCGCTGCCCGAGGTGGTTTCCGCGGAGCCGCCGGGATTTCATGAAGCTTCGGTGGCAACTCCGCCGAGCGCACGGCCGGGAAAATCGGATCGAGCGGGCAAGGCGAGAAAGACGGCGGCACCGCCCGCGATGATAGAACTACCTCTGAAGAGCGGCGAAGTGCTGAACTACACCGCGGACGTCTCGAAGCTCGAGAACGTGGCGACGCTGACGCTCAGAGTTGCGGGCAAAGGAAGCTTTTTGGGCAAGAACGTTTGGCATTTACAGGCGGCCGCGCACACGCTGAAACCGTTGAGAATCGTCTTCGAGCTGGACGATCAATTTGATTCCTACAGCGATGCGGGAACGCTGGCATCGCTGCAGTATGAGATGCGGCTGAGCGAGCGGGGGCAGAAGCTGCAATCGATTCAGCGCATGACCTCGAGCGGCAAGGAACCCGCGCCAGCCGATGCCACCGCGGCGCGCGTGGTGCCGGGAACGCGCGATCCGCTGGGGATGATGGAGTTTTTGCGAACCGTGGATTGGACCGCAACGCGCCAAGTGAGCAGCCCGGTATATGACGGGCACAAACTCTACAACGTGCGTGCGAAGCTGGCGAGCGCGTCGGTCGCGGTGGGCGTGCCTGCGGGAGATTATCGCGCCACAAAAATCGAGATTCACGTTTTTGAAAATGGCGTGGAGTCGAAGGACGCTTCCTTCGCGCTGTACCTGGCGAACGACGCGGTGAAAACGCCGGTGTTGCTGGAAGCGGTCATGCCGTTTGCCGCCGCGCGCGTGCAATTGGTGAAGGAAAACCAGGAAGGCCCGGAATCGAAGTCCAAAGCCAACTAGAACCGCAAGCTGGCGCGCCCGTAACTGTTGTCAGCACCACAAGAAATCCTTGGCGATGCGCCCTCATCGGGCTCCTGCAGCAAGGCGCGCAGCTACAGCGTTTCGGTCGCAAAGTCCACTGCGCAACGACAGAGACTGAGCACGTGCTGGACTCTGGAAAAGGCCTAAGCGCCTGGGCTGTAACTCCATAAGAACGAAGTGTTTAGGCGGAATGAGCGCGGGGACCTTTCTTGCGTCTTTTTGCGATGCACGCCCGTATAGCAGTTAGAATGAACACCACGAACTCATGTCCGACCGCTCGGCAAGCTGGCTTGGCCCTCGGCCTGAGTGCCCTTGGAGGCGCGAACGTCTTTGGACCAGCCTTGACGTTTTCCACGCTGATGCGCGATGAAGCGAAAAACATCGCGCGCGGTTTGCAGCAGCGCGATCCGGATTTGCTGGACCGGCTGATCGAGCAGTACCAATTCAGACTTTTTCGGTATTTGGTGTACATCACTGGGGACAAAGCGCGCGCGGAGGATTTTTTCCAGGAGACATGGATTCGCGTGCTGGAGCGCGGACACCAATACGACGGCAAATCGAAATTCGAAGCGTGGCTGTTTGCCATCGCGCGGCATTTGGTGATCGACTGGCAGCGCACGAAGAAAGCGCAAAGCTTGGACGCGCTCACCGATCCTGAGTTGGAAAAGCCGCTGCAAATCCCGAGCGAGAACGAGCCATCGCCCCTGCATCAGGTGCTCGCACAAGAGAGAGAAGAAGATGTGCAGGCATCGCTCGAAAAGATTCCGGCGATTTATCGCGAAGTACTCGTGCTGCGGTTTCAGGAAGAATTGCAGATCGAAGAGATGGCGGGGGTGTTGAGCATTCCCGTCTCGACCGTGAAGTCGCGGCTGTATCGCGGTTTGGATGCGTTGCGCGGGGCGCTCGAGGGAGGTTGGGCATGAGCGAGAACGTGCACACGCGCGCGCTGCAACTCGTGGCCAAAGGGCGCGTGGAAGGACTTGCGCAATTGGAGAGCGAGTGGCTTGCCGCACATTTGCAAGAGTGCGAGTTTTGCAACGAGCATGCGCGGCAAACGGATCGCGCGCTGCGGTCGCTGCGCACGGCAGCGATTCCGCTGCCCGCGGATCTTGCGGGCCGGACGCAATTCCGCGTGCGGCTGCGCGCCATGGAGTTGCGCGAACGCCAGCCGCAGCGCCGCATGCTGTGGCTGGCTTGCGCGGCCTCCTGGATTTTTGGGATTGCCAGCGCGCCGTATGTCTGGCGGGTGTTCGAATGGTTTGGACACGTGACCGGCGCGCCGAAACTTATCCTGGAAATCGGTTTTGGCTTGTGGTGGACGATTCCCGCACTGTTCGCGGTGCTCGTGCTGCTGTTGGAAGGCGCGGGGCAAGCCGAAGAGCCGGAGTGGATGAAACCGGGGCGTTGAGAAGGGAGCAGCGCGAAAAGCAGGTCCCTCGCCGCCGTTCGCCAACGACGCGACCGGGTTCGGGACGACACATTGTCGGGGCCAAAGCAATTTGCGTGGCAAGAGAGAGAAAAATGGCGGATTACTCACAAAAAGTGACGAGTTCTTTCAACGAGAGGATGCGGCTCAATCGCGTTCGCAGGAGAAAAGAGAAGCTGCGCTTCTGGGACGAGCTCCTGATTATCCCGAAATGGCTGCTGGTCGTTGTCGGGCTTCTTTATGCGGCTGCGCTGGGAATCGCCATTCCCGTGAACCTGGCGCAGCGTTACAACCCCTACGGCAACGATATGTTTCCGCCGGAACTGCGGGACAATCCGGTGCTGGCATCCTTTGCGCTGGCCGGCATCGTGACGTCGATCAGTATTCTCATGGCCACGTTCATTTTTTTGACGGCCTACGTGAATCGCGATGCCAGCCGGCGCGGAATGAACTCCGCCCTGTGGACCATCCTGATTCTGATTTTTCTGCCGACGTGGGGGCTGATCGGATTTGTGATTTACTTCTTGATGCGCGAGCCGCTGCCCTATCCGTGTCCGCAGTGCAGCGCGTCGGTCAGCGCGCGGTTTAATTTCTGCCCCAACTGCAAATGCAATCTGCAACCCTCTTGTCCGCAATGCAAGAGAGAAGTCGGCGAACTCGACAAGTTCTGCCCGTACTGCGGAAACGACTTGGCCGCTGGCGGCAGGGGCGAACTCACGCCCCAGTCTTCCAACCTGTAGCACCGGCTAAGCGAATCTTTGTGATTATGCGAGGGGCCGGCCTTCGCGGATTTCGCGGAGAATCTCGCGGGCGCGGACTTCCTCCGCGTTGGTCACCAAGAGGCGGAGCTTCCCCGGCTCACATCCTTCACGACGGAAACCGATGTGGTTCTCCCGCAGACAATCACCTACAAGTTTTGCCATGGCCGCATCATCGCCGCTCCAAACCTCCACGGTAGCGGCCGCAGGGTTCCAGCGGCGATCGGAGGAGCGCGCCGGAGTCGAGAGGTCCTCGGGGAAGTCCGGGGAAATTTCCGCGCCGAAGAAGGGGCTGTCGGTGATGTCTCCGAGCAGCTCTTTCGCCCTTTCCTCGTCGCGCTTCAGAATACGCACCACATATCTTGGGCGCGGCAAGGCCAGTTCAAACACGAAATGATCGTGGGTGGACTCCACGTGGTGACGAATGCCGGCGGCACGCAGCAGGCTGACGACATTGCTTACCGCCGCGGGATCGCCGCCGCGCCAAACGATCACGATTTTCTCTTCCAATTCCTGGTCACTGAACGGCCTCCCGCGCATCTCTTCGGGAACCAGTTCCACGCCGCAGACCGTGCAGTGCCGGTAGTTTGACGCGTATTCCGCGCCGCAGAGCGGGCAATATTTCACAGTTTGGGCCAGATCCTCGTCCGCGGCGGCGGGCTGGTGTTTCGATGGGCGTTCCAAAATCAATATTGCAGAGCACTTCGGACAAACTGCCAGCGCGGCGGAGCATTCCGACTCACATTGATAGCACTTCTCGACGCTGCGGCTTGCAGGGAGCGCGGCGATCGCTGCGGCGGCGGTTTGCAGCGCGCGCGGAAATTCATTTTGCAAGACACAAATTTGCGATTCGCAATTCAGCAATCTCTGGAGGATTCGCGTGCACCCTTCTTCGATGAGCGCGGGAATGCCGGCCTCACGAAGCGCCCCGGCCACGGCGCCAAATTCGGCTGAGCTGCCGCCAATCCAGAGAAGCTTTGGCGGGTTCTTGCGCACCTCTTCGGCGGGGAGCGAGGCTACGAGCGCGGCTCGGCAAGAGGAGCAGCGGTCGCGGCCTTCTTTGTATTCAGCGGCGCATAAGGGACAGTATTTCATGGCGTTTTCACCCTACCGCAGTTTCTTCGGAAGACAAAGCTCTCGCCGTGCCGGGCTTGGGGGCGGCGCTGCCGGAGAAACCAATTTCCGCGAAGGCTTGGCGCCCCGCGGGCCAGTCCAGGGGTCGCGGTAGGAGGTTGCGGATTCACCAAAGAGGGAACAAGTAGCACGGCCCAGGCGCGCGGAACGAGAATGTCCAGCTACAAACGCATCAATCCTGTTCGCGAAAGAGAGGATGAGGCTCACAGGATGGGGGCGGCTCTTGTTCGTAGCGGACGACTTCGGATGGCGCGTAGAGATACTCCTTGCCGCAATCGTCGCCACGCACGCGGAAGCGCGCATCGATCGCAGGATGGTTCGTGATGCCGTGGGTTACGCCGAGAGGAATCCTGTGTCGGTGAAACACGTTCTGCCGAAGATGGTAGAAGTAGTCTTTGCAGAACACGACTCAGCAGTATTGATAATCTTCCCACATCTGCGCATCTCCCGGGCCGGGACAGAGCTAGCAGCATCATCAGCCAAGAAATTCTAGCCAGTTATGACGATAAGCCAACCTAAGTCCGGAACAAATATAGCGAGCGATCGAAAGACTCAGAAGCGCTCCACGGCTAGAGCGACGGCGTTTCCGCCGCCGAGGCAAAGGGCGGCGACACCGCGTTTCAAGTTGCGACGCTGCAGTTCATAGAGCAGCGTGACCAGGATGCGCGCGCCGCTCGCGCCGATGGGATGGCCGAGGGCGACGGCGCCGCCGTTCACGTTGACTTTCTCGGGATTGAGCTTGAGCTCGCGCGTGACGGCAATGGCCGCGACGGCAAAAGCTTCGTTCAACTCGAAGAGATCGACATCTTTATCGCGGTCCCAGCTGGTTTTCGCAAGCAGCTTTTCGACGGCGTCGACCGGCGCCATCATCACCCACTTGGGCTCGACGCCGCTGACGGCTTGCGCGACGATGCGCGCGATGGGCGCCTTACCCAGGCGCGAGGCGTTGCGTTCGCTGGTAACGATCAAGGCCGCCGCGCCATCGTTGGTGCCCGGAGCATTGCCCGCCGTGACCGTGCCGTCTTTCTTGAAGGCGGGCTTCAGCTTCGCGAGCGCTTCCATGGAAGTGTCTTCGCGCGGCGATTCGTCGTATTTGATGACGAGGGGATCGCTTTTTTTCTGCGGCACTTCGATGGGAAGAATCTGCGCTTCGAAAAAGCAGGATTTGCGAGCGCGAACCGCTTTCTGGTGGCTCTCGACGGCGAAACGATCCTGCTCTTCACGCGTGATGCCGTATTTTTCGGCGACGAGTTCGCCGGTCATGCCCATGTGAAAACCTTCATAAGCGTCCCACAAGCCGTCGTGGATCATGGAATCGAGGAGTTTCCCGTCGCCGAGGCGGTAGCCGGTGCGCGCTTGCGGCAAAAGATACGGACAGTTGGACATGGATTCCATGCCCCCTGCGGCGACGATTTCGGATTCGCCCAGCTGCACGGCTTGCGCGGCGAGAGCGACAGCTTTTAAGCCGGAGCCGCACACTTTGTTGATGGTCATGGCGGCGACGCGCGGTTGGCAGCCGCCCTTCAGAGCGGCCTGACGCGCGGGGTTTTGACCGAGGCCGGCCTGGACGACGTTGCCCAGGATAGCTTCGTCGATTTGCTGGGGTTCGAGGCCGGCGCGGCGAATGGCTTCCGCAACAACTTTGGCGCCAAGTTCAGGCGCGGAGAAACCCCCGAGGCCACCCTGGAATTTCCCGATGGGCGTGCGGACGGCGGAGAGAATCACGGGAGTTTCGGTGTTCATGGCGGACCTCCAACGTCCGAACGACAGAGGAGCGACCGACTAGTATAGCGCGTTGCAGAGGAGGTTGCCGAAGCCCGGTGTGCAGAGCAGGGCGCGTGCAGAAAAGCTGCGGGGCTAGCTGCTAGCACCCCGCGCCAAAGCACTACGCGGCAGCCAATCTGCACAGCGGCGCAGCATGCTGCGCCCCTTACAGAAGAAGACCCGGTTAGTTTGCCGCGGCGGCGTTGGGCTGCATTTCGTCAGCGCTGGGACCGTAGAGGCCCGGGACGGCCACATTCAGCAAGCGAAGATACACGGTGAGCTGCGCACGGTGATGGATGTGATGGTTCAGCACCATGCCGCGAATGGCCGCGATGCGAGGCATTTTGAAAATCTCCTGGCCTCCGGCGAGCAACCTCCAGTTCTTCAGCATTTCTGCGTCGCTGACTTTGGCAAGCGCTGCGCGAGCGGCGGTGACGTTCTTATCGAACTCGGCAAGGAGCTGCTGGCGGTTGTCAATCTTTGGCGGCGTGAAGCTGGGACCACCAACTGGAGCATAGTCGAGCTCTTCGGTGCTGATGGTGTACGGCAGCCAGTCCACCATAGTGGCCGCGTGGCCGGCGAGCCAGCCGAGCGTGCCAGATTTTTCGTGAGGCTTCCAATTCCACTTCTCGTCCGGACAACGTTCCAGCACCTTGCGGGTGTTTTGCATTTCCTGATCGAATTCCGTAAGCAGCGATGATCCAATGGTCATTCGTATCTCCTTTCCGAAAGTTTCTCGTCCGCGGTCCCGTTATCTTAGGCGAACAAAAAACGAATTGTCAAGCCCCGTTTGACGCTCGGTTGACGCTCGGGGCGCGGCTGACGCGGCCAACAAGCACCGGCGTGCAAGTCGCGTCCGTGGGGCCGGTAACCTCTCTACTACGGTAGATCGATACTCGAAATTCGAGATGCGCTTTCAGCGTAACGTGCCGGGATGCCTGCGCAGCACTTGAATTTTGAGTTGACAGCGCACAGGCAAGGAACAAAATGGCGTTATGCCACACCAATTCACAGCTTCGTACGCCAAGGATTCCATCGATCTCTTCCGCTACTACAAGAAGCTAGCCGAACGCGCGATGGCGCAATGTTCTGAAGAGAGTTTGTTCACGACAATTGACGCTGAGTCGAACTCCATCGCCATCATCGTGAAGCACATGGCCGGAAACATGCGTTCGCGGTGGAGGGACTTTCTGACGACGGACGGAGAGAAGCCGGACCGCAACCGGGACACGGAATTCGAAGATCCGCCGAAGACGCGAGCGACGCTTATGGAAATGTGGGAACGCGGATGGAAATACGTCTTCGATGCGCTGGAGCCGCTGACGGACGCGGACTTGGGACGCACGGTCACGATTCGCACGGAGCCGCACTCGGTGATGCAAGCGATCAACCGGCAGATCGCGCATTATGCGCATCATGTCGGTCAAATCGTATTTCTGGCCAAGCATCTGACAGCAAAAGCGACAGGCAAGTGGGAATCGCTGAGCGTGCCGCGCGGGCAATCGAAACAGTTTGCCGCCGACGTCGCGGCGGGACGCAAGTCGCAGCGGTGAAACCCAGGAAGGTCAGGAAACTTCCGCGCGTTGCCGCAGAATATTTTCGCGATAGCCTTTGGCCAGCAGGGACTTGATGAACAACAAGATGAACAATGAGCTTATCTTTGAAGTCACGGAAGAAGCCGACGGTGGCTATGTCGCCGACCCCGCGAGACCTCAGCGGGCAGCAGCTGGCTGACGGTCTCTGCCGCCACTGGGCGTATCGAGAAGTTCATCAGACGGGAAGTCACATCATTCTTCAAACTGAAACACCGAGCCATCAACGATTACCCATTCCCGCCACAAGAGCTTGCGAGTCGGAACTTTGAACGCGATCCTGAAGCTTGTTGCGAATCACAAAGGCAGATCACGCGAAGAGATCTTAAAGACCGTGGTTTAGTCATTGGTCTCGTTTCCGGTTCGACTGGAATTCGGCTACCCTTTTTAGTTCATGCAAACCCTGTTCGAGATGGAACCGCTCGACGAGAGCGGCGTGAAGCTCAACGAGGCGCAGTGGCGCGCGGTTATGCACAGCGAAGGGCCGCTGCTGGTCATCGCGGGCGCAGGCACAGGCAAAACGCGCGTTATCACTGAGCGCATCCGGCAGCTCCTGCACACGAATCCGGAGCTTTCCGGCGAGAACATCCTGGGATTGACGTTTACAAGGAAAGCCGCGGGCGAAATGAAAGCGCGCGTGGTGAAAGCGACTGGCGAGCGCGGGAAAGCGGTGACGCTGGCGACGTTTCACTCTTTCTGCGAGACGCTGCTGAAAGATGTTGATCCCGAACGAGTAGTGCTGGATACGGTGGACCACTGGATCCTGCTGCGGCGCAATCTTGCACGGCTGAAGCTTGAGCAATACCGGCGGCTGGCCGAGCCCGGGCAGTTCTTGAATGATTTCGTGGAGTTTTTTTCACGCTGCCAGGATGAACTGGTTCCCGCGGAAGATTACCAACGGTATGCCGACCTGCTGGCGAGCGAGCTCGAATCCGAGCGCGGCATGTTGGATGCGGAGACGCTGGCGGAGCGAGAGGAATTGGTGGCACGCGAGCAGGAGATCGCGCGCGCCTATCGCGCCAGCGAAGAGTTGCTGCGAGAAAAGAAGCGCGTTTCGTTCGGTTCGCTGATCACGGGAGCAGTGGCGTTGCTGGAAACGGATGCGGCCCTGCGGGAATCGCTGCGACAGCGTTTTCGCTACATCCTGGTAGATGAGTTTCAGGACACTAACATCGCGCAGCTGCGGCTGCTGGAACTGCTGGCGGGAGACGCGCGAAACATTTTCGCAGTCGGCGACAACGACCAGGCCATCTACCGTTTTCGCGGCGCTTCGTTCGGGAGCTTTCAACTCTTTCTTGAAAAATTCACGGGATGGAAGGCGGGCGGAGACTCGGGCAGATTCCGCGTCAGCCTGACGGAAAATTACCGCTCGACGCCGAACATTCTCCGCGTGGCCACGCAGGTGATTGGCCAGAATACGGTGAGCGCGGACTTTCCCAAGAAATTCCTGAGCGCCAGGCGGCCGGAAGGCGAAAAAATTCGCATCGTAGAGCTCGGCAGCGAAGAAGAAGAGGCGCAGTGGGTGGCGAGCGAGCTGCAGCGCATGCATAGCGCGGGGCGGCGGTGGATAGACTTTGCCGTTTTGTACCGGCAGCACGCGCACCGTGACGAACTGGTACGGGAGCTTGCCGCGCGAAAGATTCCTTTTGTGATCAGCAGGCTTTCCATCCTGGACCATCCGCTGGTGAAAGACGTGCTGGCCTATCTGCGGCTGATTGCGCGGCCGTTTGATGACATTGCGTGCGCGCGAGTGCTTTCTGCTCCCGCCTGGAATTTGCACGCGCAAGACCTGGTACGGCTGGCCGAGCGCGCGGCGAAAAAACGCGGCACGGCGCTGTACGACGCATTGCAGGCACCGCAAGCGGAGCTGCCGTTTGATGGATCAAAGGCAGCGATCGCTGAACTGCTGGAGTTTCTCTCCGGCCAGCGCAAGCCGATGAAGCGGCGCACGGCGCGCGAGATTCTGGCCGATTTGCTCGAATGGCTGGAGGTACCCCGGCGCGCCGGCGAGCAGGACTACAAATACGTCGCGCGCCTGACCGAATTTGCCCAGGAATGGGAGAGGAAAAGCGACACGCGTAGCCTGCCGGAGTTTCTCGAGTATCTCGATTATTTCGAACAGGCGGGAGGAATCGTTGCTCTGGAAGATGACGCGCCCGCGGATGCTGTCAAGCTCATGACGGTACATGGAGCAAAAGGTCTGGAGTTCCCCCGCGTTTTTGTGCTGCGGGTGAACAACAAAAAATTTCCCGCGATGGAACGGCCGCGCGTATTCGAGTTTCCTGCGCGACTGATGAAAGAAGGCGAACCGGCAGAGCAGTTCCATATTCAGGAAGAGCGGCGGCTTTTTTATGTGGCGCTGACGCGCGCGCAAGAGCGGCTGACACTGACGACGCTGACGGAATCGAAGGGAAAAGTGCCCGTATTCATCGAAGACATTTTGATGGATCCGGCGGTGCGGCGGCGGGACGTACGCCAAATGCTGCCAAAACTACCGGCGGCCCAGAAGAACGCCGCGACGAAGGCCGGATCAGCACCAGAAAGCGGAAATCTTTTCGCGGTTTCTTCCGGGCCAGCGAAAATCTTTTCGCGAATCGCGGACTGGGCGGAAACTTTTCGTCCGCCTTCGTCAGAGCCGCTGACGCTCAGCCCTTCGGCGGTGAACGGCTACCGAACCTGTCCGCAACAGTATTTGTTCGGGTATTTGTGGTCGTTGGAGGAAGGCCCTCAAGCGGCGCTCAGCTTCGGCAGCATTATGCATAACACGATCAAGCGCTTTCTCGGGGAGCTGCGCAAGGGCAATAAGCTGCCTTTCGAGGAAGTGCAGCGGATTTTCGAAATGGAATGGCGCCCGGTGGGTTTTGAGGACGAGTATCAAGAAGGGGAATTCAAGAAAGACGGCCTCGAGCAACTGCGCGCGTTTTATGGGTCGACGATGGAGGAGCCGCCACAGGTCTGCGAGCAGGAAAAGCGGTTCGAATTGCCGCTGGAGAACGACGTCATCATCACGGGCCGCATGGACCAGGTGAATTCACTCGGGCGCAAGGACGTGGAAATCGTGGACTACAAAACGGGGCGCCCCAAGAAGGATTCGCTGGCGAAAAGGGATTTGCAGCTCAGTCTGTACGCGCTCGCGGCGAAAGAGATTTTCGAATGGAACCCGGTGCGGCTGGTCTTTCACTATTTGCAGAACAACCAGGTGCAAGTGACCACGCGCGATTCGAAACAGCTCGCCGAGGCACAAGCGGTCGTCCAGGAAACGGCCGCGGACATCCGCGCGGGCCGGTTTCCACCCAGGCCGTTGCCTTCTGTTTGCCGAAGCTGCGCCTACAAACCGATTTGCCCGGCGCATGAAGAGAAATTGAGCCGATAGGGGAAAAGCACGCGAACCCTTTTGAGATTCCCGTTGTTTGGAAATTGGGAGGATTGGTAGGGGCCCTCAGTTTTTGTTTTCGGGCGTTTGTGGGACGGGAGCGGGCGCATTGCGCACGTTGCTCACTTCCAGAATAACGGCGGATTGGTGTTCCGTGAGCACAAACAAGCGCTTGCCATCTGCGGAGAAATGGGTGTAGGCAAGCGCTTCGGGAAAGATCTGCTCGTCCAGTTTCGTTCCGGTGCTTAAATCAAAGATTCCCAAGCGTCCTTCGCCCAGGTCGAGTGCGAGCAGGTTGCTTTCCTTACTAACACTGGGCCGGAAGCCGACCAATCGTGTCTTCAGTTGTCCATCGCGAAGGGAATACAGAGAAACCCGCGAACCGTCCTTCTGCAGAATCAGAGTGTCGCCTGCCGAAAAAGCTGCATCGAAGGATGCGGCGCCACTTCCCGCCATGACTAAAACGCCGCCAACGGAATTTCCCGAGCGGGCATCGAGGACTTCGAAGAAGGAATCGCGGTCCGTGAGTTTGGAATTCTTGAGAATTTCGCGCGTCCTGGGGTTGCGAGAGGCCCCGGACTTGGCCTCCGAGGATTTTGCTTTCCAGCCGAGCACGAGGCGTTCGCCTTGAGGATCCGCAAATGGCGTGGGGGGATTGTCCTTGAATTCGCGGTTCCACAATTCCTTTCCCGTGCCTGGATCGCGGGCGCGAAGGGCGTAAGGTGGTTCCATCCCCGGCTCAGGCATGTCCCCCGGGCCAATCCCCATCCCTTTCAAGGGAGAGTAGTGCAGCAGGACGAAACCACCGGAGCGAAGCTGCTCTTCTTTTCCGACTTCCCAAGAAGGGGAAACATTCCCCCTGGACACATCTACAAGCGAGATATGCGCAAGCTCCTCGTAAAACCTGGGGAACAGCAACGACGCATCGTGTTGGCCGAGGAAATTCACGGCGGAAAATTTCGCAAGCGTGGTTACGCGTTGTCCGGCGGCAACGTCAAAAATTGCGCCGACGCCATCGACGGAAAAGGCCAGCTTATCCAGATTCGGCGTGACCGAAGCGCTCCGAAGCAGCGGTAGCGAAGGAAGCGGCAGCGGCAAGTTGGCCAGCAGATTTCGTTCTCCGATGCGGTACAAAGCGATGGAGCCATTCTGAGTATAGACGGCCAATTCGTCTCTATGAATGTCCAAGGCCAGCGCGGGCGGCGTTTCCAAGGGACGGCTCTGGTCAAGGTCGAACGCAGCGGCACTCGGACCATCCGGTGAAACGTTGTACGAGAGAACGAAACGTGGATTCGTAGCCATCTCTAGGCGGCGTGCGGAAAAAGGCAGATTGGCCAGGACGTCCGCATTTTTGAGCGAAACGACGGTGGCTTGTTCTCCCGGGTAGCCTTTCGCGTTTTCGACCGCGATGACGCGGTCGCTGGTCTGAAGGGCTACGGCTCCGGCAATCAACTTCTGAATCGCTCCAGGAGGCTCGAAGCTCTTCCTAGCCACGATGTCCACGGCAAAGAAATTCTTTTGCCATCGGGCGAGGAGCATTTTCGCGTCAGGAGAGAAATGAATCGAGGAATTGTAGAGCAGACGATTCGAGTTGGGCCTCGGCTCATTGGTGCGGATCAATCCAAAGGGGCCCGGAAAAGCGCTTTCGAAATCAAGAGAAGCGAAATAGAAGACATTCACTGGATAGGAGGAACGGAGCCCTCCAGGGCCGGTCGGAGGTGCGGGAGCCGCGGACTCTTCAAAGATGCTTTTGCCGGAAGAAAGGTCAAAAAGTACGAAGTGTAAGTCTGGCTTGAGGCAGGCGAAGAACTCGCCGCCGGGCGAAGTCCGGCCGTCCGCGCAATCTCCCCGGCTTGGCAAATCCCCGCTGGCGATTCTCTCTCCGTCCGGCAATCTCCATTTGGCGTAGGAAAGTCCGCGGGCAACAAGGACCAGGCTCTGAGAGTCGGAGGAGAACTCGACGGGATAGACGTTCTCCGTCGAAATGTGAATGAGAATCCTGAGGGGGTTTGTTTGCAGCACAATCACACCGGTAGGATCCTGGAGCACCAGATAGTTGCCGTCAGGACTGTAGCGCAGAGAAACTTCCGGGCTACGAAGAGGAGGAGTAAACTTGGTCTGGAAAATAACCGAGTGAACTTTTTGATGCTGCGCGGCGGACTGCAATGGACTGTTCAACGTGGAATTTGTCGATAAAGAGGCGAGGACGGCTGCTAGCGCGCAATGTATGGCGGCTAGGGAACTAGGGGCGAGGATCGGTGGGGAAGACATGAGATTTAGCCGACCAATGGAGGCGCAAAGTCTAGCACCAATAGGAGAGCGGGCCAACGCTCGGTACTTATTAGCACTTATTAGCACTTATTAACCGAAACTTGAGATGCAGGCTTGCCAAGGGGCGCGCCAGTTGGCAGACTCAGCGCGTGGTAATAGGCCTGTTCCCAGAACTGGATGCACCCGGGGGGGTGCAGCGCGTGGGGCGCCATTTGGCGGCGGTGCTGACCGAGTATGCCTCCAGCCGCGGGTGGGACTGCCGCTTGCTTAGCCTGAATGATTCCCGAGAACTGCACCGCGCTGCGGTAGGCGGGCGGGAATTTGTTTTTACCGGCTGCGAGAAGGCCAAAGGGCGCTTTGCGGTGACCGCGATGCGCGCGGCAAGGCGGGACGCCAAGCTGGTGCTGGCCGGGCATCCCAATCTGGCCTCTGTTGTGCAAGCAATGCGCCTGGTCGCGCCGAAACTGAAGAGCATTGTCTGCACGCATGGCGTTGAAGTTTGGGAGCCGCTAGGGCGATTGCGCCGGGCCGCGCTGCGGCATGCCAATCTTGTGCTGGCGCCAAGCCGAGATACGGCTGAGCAAGTAGCTTCGCAACAAGAGGTCGCGCGCGAGCGGATTCGCGTGCTGCCCTGGGCGCTCGACCCGCAATTCGAAGCCCTGCTCGCCGCGAATGGGGCGGCGAGGCAGCCGAAGGACTTTCCGAGTGGTCGAGTCATCCTAGCGACGGGCCGCTGGGTGCAGGCGGAACGCTACAAAGGCATGGACACGCTGATTACGGCGCTGCCTAGGCTCCTGACAACGTGGCCGGATTTGCAATTGGTCCTCGTCGGCTCGGGAGATGACCGCGCGTGGCTCGAGGATTTTGCGCAGAAAAACGGCGTCGAGCGTCACGTGCATTTTCTCAGCGGATTGAGTAACGCGGAGTTGGCGGCGTGCTACAGAGCCTGCGAGATTTTTGCCTTGCCCAGCCGGGGTGAAGGATTCGGCCTCGTTTACCTGGAGGCCATGGCGTGCGGCAAGCCGGTAATTGGAGGAAGCCACGGGGGAGCGCCAGAGCTGATTCAGGATGGCGTCACGGGCTACCTGGTGCCGCATGGGGATCCCATCCAACTCGCCACCGCCATCCGAACGCTGCTGGCGGATCCACAGCACGGCAGGGCCATGGGCGCGCGCGGGCGGCAAACCGTGGACCACGAGTACCGCTTCCAGAATTTCGTCAAAGCCCTGAAAAAAATCCTGCGCGATCAATGCGAATCCTGAACATCACGGAGACCTACACGCCTTTTTGGGAATTTGGCGGACCGCCGGTGAAAGTGCGGGCACTTGCCGAGGGCCTGGCGCGGAAGGGGCATCCAGTGACGGTGCTGACTGCGGATTGGGGCCTGGAAAAGCGCGGGGAGGTAACGCAAGAGCAAAACTCAGCGGAGCGGTCGCCTTTCGGCTGGCGGCGCCGGGAAAACAACGTTGAGACGATTTACCTGCCAACCTGGCTGCACTACCGGAAGGTGAGTTGGAACCCCGCAGCGAAGCGCTATTGCCGGGCGCGGGTGGGAGAATTCGATGTCGCGCACATTTTTGGATTGTACGATTTGCTCGGACAGGCGGCGGCTTCGGCTTGCCGGAAGCGCGGGATTCCCTATGTGGTTGAGCCGATCGGGATGTTTCTCCCGATGGTGCGAAATTTGTGGCTAAAGCGGATGTATCACCGCGTATGGGGCAGGCGGATGCTCCAGGGAGCAAGCGCCGTGGTCGCGACTTCGGAGCAGGAGATTGAAGAGCTCGCGGCGGGAGGGATTCCACGCGCGAAGATGGTCATGCGGCGAAATGGAGTGGAGGCGCCGGAGACCTGGCCGGAGGCGGGAAGTTTTAGAAAAAGATTGGGAATTCCAGGGGAAGCTCGTTTCGTGCTTTTCTTGGGACGCTTGTCTTCGAAAAAAAGCCCCGATTTGCTGCTGCGGGCTTTTGCGGAAGTGAAAAAACAATGGCAGGCAGTGCCGCTGCGATTGGTGTTTGCTGGACCTAACGAAGGCGGAATGAGAACGCAACTCGGGCAATTGGCGGCACAACTGAACGTCAGCAGCGACGTTCAGTTTGCCGGACCGGTGTTCGGGCAGAACAAATGGGCAGCGTACCGGGACGCTGCTGTTTTTGTCCTTCCATCGCAGAATGAAAACTTCGGGAACACCGCGGCGGAAGCGATCGCATCGGGGACGCCGGTGATTGTGACGGAGCAATGTGGAATCGCGCCCCTGCTCGTGAACGAAGCCGGGCTGGTGGTGAAACACGAGGTTCAGGATCTGAAGGAGGCGCTCAGTCGTGTCTTGGCGGATGAGGAACTCCGTGGACATCTCCACGTCGGATGCGCTAAAGTCACGTTGGGCCTCGGATGGGATGGTCCTGTCCAAGAAATGGAATGTTTGTACTCTAAGTGTGTCTCGCGTGAAGCAAGTTGGAGAGAAATTCGACGGGTAGAGTAGGCTTCCAGTGCCCAAACCACAACCGCATCCCATTTTCCGAGCAGCGTGGCGGACGTGCAACCTTCTCCTGGCTGCAGGGCTCGTTGTCTTGCTGTGCGCGGGGTTTCGCGAATTCTGCTTGCGCTACTATCTGGACGGATTTTCCGACGCCATTGCTCCCAGCGTCCTGCCCGCAGAGCCGAAAGTTCAGGCGATTCTGAACTGGATGCGCATCGAGCCATCCCGGGCCGTCGCGACCAATCCGGAGACGCTCTCCCAGCGAGACCCGTACGTCACGCTCAACTATCAACAACTCCTGCGTGTATGCGGAACGGCGACGAATGCTTTCTTGAACCTTGCACGAGAGGATGACCTGGTCGTGCGGCGCCTGCTCCTTTTGGATCCCGACGGCAACACGAAACATGTTGCTGCCGAAGTGCTCCTCGAGAAGCGCTGGGTCGTCGTCGACCCAACCTACCATGTGATCATGAAGGATGCGCAGGGACGGCTTCTAACGCGCCAGGATCTTCAGAACCCGGCGGTCTTCAACCAGGCTGTTCGTGCCGTCCCGAATTATCCCCTGAACTACAACTACGAACATACGGCACACGTGCGTTTGGAGCGGGTGCCGCTCTTCGCTAAAGTGCATTTGCGCAGGGTCCTTGACGCCGTCTATCCGGGCTGGGAGGAAGCGGCAGATTGGAGCCTGCTGCTGGAGCGCGAGTCTTTCTTTTACGTGACGCTTGCCTCCGTGACCGTGATTTTCCTCCTTTTGGTGCGCTTCCTCCTCGGCTGGTATGCAGACAGCCGGTTGAGAATTCCTCGTTTTCATTTACGTGATCGGGTGCTCCGGGCAGGCGCAGCCCTCTCGTCCGCACCGGAGATCAAGCAATAGCGTGTGCGGGATCTGCGGAGTCGCCTTCACCTCGCGCAATACGGAGGCGGAAGCGCGAGTGCGGACCATGACCGCAGCGCTGCGGCACCGTGGCCCGGATGAAGAGGGATTCCTCTTGAGCGAACCGCGCGCTCCGGGACTCGCCTTAGGGATGCGCCGGCTGAGCATCATCGACCTCGCCGGAGGCCATCAACCCATCTGGAATGAAACCAAGGACGTCGCCGTGGTCTTCAACGGCGAACTCTACGGCTACCGCGAGTTGCGCGAACGCTTGATCCTTTGCGGGCACCGCTTTACCACGCAATCCGACACGGAAGTTCTCGTACACGCGTGGGAAGAGTGGGGAGAAGATGCGCTTAACGAACTGCGCGGGATGTTTGCGTTTGCGTTGCTCGATTTGCGCGAGCGCTATGCGACGGCGCCGCTTCTCTTTCTGGCGCGCGATCCACTGGGGATCAAGCCGCTCTATTACACGCAAACGCCGTATGGCTTTGCCTTCGCTTCGGAAGTGCGGGCGCTGCTTGCAGCAGGGGCTGCTCCAAAAAACCTGTCGCGGGACGCGCTGACCTCGTATCTGCTCTTTGGCAGCGTGAGCGAGCCGGTAACGCTGGTCGAAGGTGTGTTCAGCCTGCCTCCAGGACACCGCATGCTTCTGCATGTTCCCGAGCGCCGGCGCGTGCCCCGGGCGCGCCAATGGTGGGACCTAGCGGTTTCCCCTGCGGCCCGAGACACGCGAAAGCCGCGCGACCTTGTTTCCGCGGCGAAAAAGTTACGGCCGATGCTCGAAGACGCGGTGAAGGCGCACTTGATTGCGGACGTGCCGGTGGGGCTGTTTCTTTCGAGTGGGCTGGACTCGGGAGCGATTGCCGCGTTGGCCGCGAAAGCTCAGGCGGGAATTCAAACCTTCACGTTGACATTTCCGCGGACGGACTTCGACGAGGCAAAAGCGGCCGGAGTTATTGCGAAGCACTGCGGAACCAAGCATACGGAAGTGCCGCTCGATGGCAGGGCCATCGTTGAGCGCATCGATGAAGCGATCAGCGCACTGGACCAGCCCACGATGGACGCCGTGAATACCTACTTTGTATCGTGGGCTGCCCGAAAAGTGGGACTGAAAGTAGCCCTCTCCGGCTTGGGCGGCGATGAGCTTTTCGCGGGCTATCCGACGTTTGCGGATACGCCGCGACTATCAAGGTTTATTCGCACCTCCTGGTTCGTGCCGGCAGTAGCAAGAAGATTGACGGAACCGCTTGTGGCGGCGCTCGCCGGGAAGCGCGGTTCGCCGGACGCTGGAAGCAAAGCGGCGGCAGCATGGGTTTCTCCCGACGTGCTGCCTCATCCCTATTTTTTCGCGCGGGCTCTTTTCCCGCCGGGAAGATTAGAAAAACTTATCAAGCCGCGATTCCGGCCTAGCACCATCGGCCCCGACGGCGTGACGCTCGAACCGACGTGGCTTGGATGGCTGCAAAGAGCCGCCGATGAAGCGCGCAAGATGGAGCCGATCGGAGGAATTTCCTGGTTGGAGACGCGCAATTACATGGCGAGCACGCTGCTGCGCGACGCAGATTCCGTCAGCATGGCGCAATCACTGGAAGTTCGCGTGCCTCTGCTGGATACGCCGCTGGCTGAATTTGTGTGCGCTCTGCCCGACGCGGCGCGGCGCCGGCCGGGCGTGCACAAGGCGCTTCTCGTAGAAGCAATCCGGGACTTGCTGCCACAAGAGATTCTCGCTCAAAGGAAACGTACTTTTACGCTGCCGTGGGAAGTATGGCTGCGCGGCTCGCTGAAAAAAAGATTGGAGACAAGTTTTGCAAATCCAGCCCCGCGTCTTGCGCCGGCGCTGCGGCCCGGAGGAATGCAAGGGGTTTGGAACGATTTCCTCGCGGGGAAAACCACCTGGTCCCGGCCGTGGTCTTTGTACGTGCTGAACGAATGGTGCCGCCGACATCTCGCCGCATAACCCCCCGGCTGAGGTACACTGGCAAATCATTCGATGAACATTCTAGGGATCAATGCGTACCACGGTAACGCTTCCGCTGCGATTGTGTGCGATGGCCGGTTGGTTGCTGCCGTGGAAGAGGAGCGATTCAACCGCGTCAAATACGCTGCCGGCTTTCCCGTGCAGGCGATTCGTTATTGTTTGAGGGAAGCAGGGCTAACACTCGCGGAAATCGACCACGTGGCTGTGCCCCGCAACCCTTACGCGCGGCTGGCAACGAAGATTTTCTATGCTTTGCGCATGCCTTCTTTTGCGCGCGAGCGCGCCAAAGTGCTGGTGAAATTTCAGGGCATTCCTGTAGCTCTGGCGCAGGCTTTCGATGCCGACCCGAAGAAAATCCGCGCAAGATTTCATCGCATCGAGCACCACCAGGCGCACTTGGCGAGCAGTTTTTACTGCTCGCCGTTTGAACATGCGGCGCTACTCTCCGCCGACGGCCTCGGCGATTTCGCAAGCACGATGTGGGGAGTAGGCATGGGGAGGTGCATCAACATCGATGGCGTCGTCACCTTTCCACATTCGCTGGGGCTTTTTTACAGCGCCGTCACGCAGTACCTAGGCTTCCCTAAATTCGGTGACGAATACAAAGTCATGGGACTGGCGGCCTACGGACAGCCCGAACAGTTGGACCTGTTCCGAGACATGGTGCGCTTTGGAAATGGCTTCCGCAGAAATGGCTTTAAGCTGGGGCTGGATTACTTTTCGCACCATCGCACGGGCGCGGAGATGTCCTGGGCTGAGGCGCACAAGACGCCCACGCTGGGAAAGTTATTCTCAGAAGGAATGGAAAAGCGGCTCGGCCCAACGCGCACCACGGAGCAGCCGCTGGAGCAGCGGCATCGGAACCTTGCGGCTTCGCTTCAGAAACGACTGGAAGAAGTTTACCTCGGCATGCTGGGGAAGCTCGCCGAACGCACGGGATCAAAGGCCGTGTGTCTGGCAGGCGGCGTGGCGTTCAATTGCGTGGCCAACGGGAAGATTTTTGATTCCACGCCGTTCGAGCGAATCTATGTACAACCCGCGGCGGGCGATGGCGGACTCTCTGTGGGCGCCGCGTTTTTCGTTTGGCACCAGATGCTGGGTAAACCGCGCTCGTTTGTGATGGATCACGCCTATTGGGGCCCGGAGTATTCGCGCGAAGAAATGCGCCGCGCCATCCATTCGAATGGGCTGGCACAAAAAGGCTGCACGATCGCCGAACTCAAAGAAGAAGAATTGATGCGACGCGCAGCGGCCATCATCGCCGGCGAAAGGATTCTGGGTTGGTTTCAGGGACGAGCGGAGTGGGGCCCGCGCGCGCTGGGCAACCGCAGCATCGTGACCGACCCACGACGCCCAGAAATGAAAGAGATTCTGAATCGCCGCATCAAGCACCGGGAAATCTTCCGGCCCTTTGCGCCTTCGATTCTCGCGGAAGCGACCGCGGCGTACTTCGAAAAATCGCATCCTTCGCCGTTCATGACGCTGGCATATGCGGTGCGCCCGGAAAAGCGTGAGAAAATTCCCGCGCCTACCCACGTAGATGGCACGGGGCGCCTCCAAACGGTTACGCGAGAGGCCAATCCCCGTTACCACGCGCTGATTTCCGCGTTCCGCGATCTCACCGGCGTGCCCGTGGTGCTCAACACCTCGTTCAACGACAACGAGCCGATTGTCTGCCGCCCGGAAGAAGCCATCGACTGCTTCCAGCGCACGCAAATGGACGCTCTCGTTCTCGGCGATTTCCTAATCACAAGGTAGTGAATAACATCGCACAACCTGCACCTCCATGAAGATCCTGCTGCTAAATCTCTACTATCCGCCGGACACTTCGGCGACCGCGAAAATGGCTCAGACCGTGGTGGACACGGTTTGTATTCATCACCGCGTCACTGTGCTTTGCGGACGGCCATCGTACGACCCGCGTGAGCGACTTCCCTGGCGGCTCTATCAAACAGAAAATGTCGACTTGGTTCGAATCATTCGCGCCGGATCGACAGCGTTTCCGCGCTTCAACATGAAGAAGCGCCTGCTGAATTACCTGAGCTATGTTTGGCTGGCCGTTCCGCGCGCCTTATTCCTCGATTGCGATGTTGTGCTGGCCATGACCGACCCGCCGTTTCAGGGAATCGTGGGAGCGCTCGTTGCCCTGCTGAAGCGAAAACCGTACGTGTACAACATCCGCGACCTGTATCCAGACATGGCGGTCGGGGGCAACATTGTAAGCGCCGGCCAGCTCGCGCGCCTATGGGAAAGACTCCATCGCTGGGCGCTACGGCGCGCCGAACGCGTCATTGTTCTTGGCGAAGACATGCGCGCCCGGATCATCGCAAAAGGAGTCGAGCCGGCGCGAGTGGTGGTGATTCGCGACGGCGTCGAGATTCTTCCTCCAGAGAAGTCACCGCCTACTCCCGATCCCGAAGTGGTCCGTGCGATCCGCGGCAACTTTTCCTTTGTTTTGTTGCATGCGGGAAACCTAGGTTTTTCCGGTGCGTGGAATACGCTCGTGACGGCAGCGCGCAGGCTCTCCAAAGAAGGAGTCGGATTGGTTTTCGTCGGCAGTGGCGCGCAGCGGTCGGCGGTGGAAGCGGCCGCAGCAGGCGCTGACAACATACGTTTTCTTGATTATTTCCCTTCCAAAAAAATCTCATCCGTGCTGGTGGCCGCCGATGCGCACATCGTCACGATCAAGCGCGGCCTGGAAGGCGTGGTGGTACCGAGCAAAATGTATGGAATCCTCGCAGCGGGAGAACCGATCATCGCGGTGGCTCCGAAGGAAACGGACGTGGTGTCGCTTGGCGCAAAGCAGGGCTTTGGCGTAGCTGCCGACCCGGACAAACCCGCGGAACTCGTCGCCGTCGTCCGCGGTTTAATGGCGGACCTGAAGAAATTGCAATCCATGGGACAGGCCGCGCGCACTGCCGCGCCTTCCTATGATCGAGTGCTGGAACTTCACAAGTATCTGGAACTCTTTCACCTATTCGAAACTGATTGGCCATAACCAACACGATCGGGATTGCCGGGCAACTAAAATCGCAGTATCGTGTTTGCGCGGTGTGAGGGCAACCATCTTTAACTTTAAATCTTGACGTGGGAGCCGGAACGCGAAACCCGTAAGCATCACCGGAGCTTCCGGCCACACGAGCCCTGGCGGATCCTGCTCTCCGGATGAAATGAGGTTGCATGGCCGCAGGCCTGCTGGCTTTTTTCATCGCTTTGTTTGCTTCCATGATGTTGGTGGTGCCGGTGCGCGCATTCGCGCTGCGTCTAGGCATGGTAGATCTGCCCGGGCCGCGAAAAGTGCATCACGCGCCGATTCCGCTATTAGGCGGGTTGGCCATGTACGCTGCTGTCGTGATTGCCGTCTTGCTGGCGTTTCATGGACCCGCCCGGGCGCAAATTGCGGGGATTTTGATTGGTGCGACGCTGGTGGCGGCCGTGGGCATCCTCGATGACCGCGGCTTGCTCCATCACCAGGTGAAACTATTCGTCGGCATGCCGCTGGCCGCCGGAATCCTGCTCGTAACTGGAATTCGCGCCCAGGTCTTTAGCACCCTCCTGGGAGGCCGCTCCGGCGATCTTCTGGACGCCGTGCTGACCGTCTTTTGGGTCGTGGGCATAACCGCTTCGTTCAGCATTCTCGATCACATGGACGGGTTGTGCGCGGGCGTAGCCGCGATGTCTTCCGTGTTTTTTTCACTCCTTGCCTACCTGAACGGGCAGATGTTGGTTACCATCCTTGCGGCGGCGGTTCTCGGAGCGGCTACGGGATTTTTGCGCTGGAACTTCAAGCCGGCCAAGATTTTCATGGGCGATGGCGGCGCCATGTTTCTGGGATTCTTGATGGCTACGTTAGGTCTGAAATTGCGCTTTGAGAATGCATCGTACCTATCGGCCTGGCTCGCGCCGGTATTGATCCTGGCTGTAACGATTTTTGATACCACGCTGGTAACCATCTCCCGTGTCCGCCGGGGCTTGCTGCCCTTCACCACACCGGGCAAAGACCACGCCGCCCACCGCTTGTCGAATCTCGGGCTTGGGCATCGCGGAGCGGTCGTCACACTGTACTTCCTCGGCGCCACCGGCGGCAGTGCGGCTTTGTTGGTCAGCTACCTTTCCACGCGAGGCGCGTTGCTTCTTGGAATTCTGGTACTCGCCCTTATTTTGCTCGGGGTCGCGTATTTGGAGCGCGCTCCCTACGAGCGCCAGGAGCGCACCGCCTCTCGCGCTTCTTGAATTTCATGGAGCTCGTTCCTCGAACCGATCCTAAGTCTAGGCTCGTCTTTTTTTGCAGTCGCGTTTTCTTTGCGGGTGAAGAACCTTTCTGTATACTTACACCGCCCGTCCCATCCATTTCCTTGAGGTCCCGCACGGATCGGGCGGAAAGCAGATTCAATCTTTTGCGTGAGTTCTCTCGAGCGCGCGTAGAGAGACGGCGCACCATTGGGAACGTACAAGACGGTGGAAGAAAACAGAGCTCAGCCAGGAAGCAGCGGCAGACCACGGGAAATCATCGTTGTGGGAGCTTCGGCCGCGGGACTCTTCACCGCCGCGCGCGTGGCTGGGGGCGGGCGGCCCGTTCGTGTGCTGGAGTCCAAGCCGCAGTTGGAGCCGGCATCACGCACGCTGATCGTTACCGATCATTTCCGCAGCCAGATGGCCGCGGTGGCGGAGAAGAGCATCGTCAACGAGATTCGCCGCTTTGAACTGTTTACCGACGGTCGCTCGGCGCAAATTGCGCTAAGGAAGCCGGACCTGATTATCGAGCGCTCGCGGCTGATCACCGCTCTTGCTCGAGAAGCGCAGCATGCGGGAGTTTCGCTCTCCTTTGATACCCGTTTCTTAGGAGTGGGGCCGAACGAACAGGGCTTGCGCCTGGAGACCGAAACGGGCGGCAAGCGTGAAGAGCTGCACGCTGATAGCGTTGTCGGTGCAGACGGCGCAGCAAGCCGCGTAGCCCGCGCGGCGGGTTGGCCACCGGTCGAGACCGTGCCGCTCGTGCAAGCCATCGTTCGCCTCCCGAAGGACTGTCCTCCTGACACAACGCGCGTGTGGTTTATTCCGGACGACACGCCTTACTTCTATTGGCTGATTCCCGAATCCGCAGAGCGCGGCGCTCTCGGCGTCATCGGCGAGCACGGCCGCGACACCAAACGCTGCTTCGAAAAGTTTCTGGAGAAGAAAAGACTGGTGCCCCTCGAATGGCAGGGCGCGCGCATTCCGGTCTACCGCGGATGGGTTCCGGTGAGGCGGCAAATCGCAAATGGCGAGGTCTATCTGGTAGGGGATGCCGCGGCGCAAGTAAAGGTATCGACGGTCGGCGGCATCGTCACCGGTTTCCGCGGCGCGCTCGCCGTTGCCAAGGCGCTCTTAAAGAAAGGCGCAAACAGGGAACTCGTGGAGTTGCGGCGCGAGCTGGCCACGCACTGGATGATCCGCCGCGCCCTGCATCATTTTCAACAAAAAGATTATTCACAGCTTGTTGACTTGCTGGACGTTTCCGCGCGGGAATCGCTCGGAGAAATTCATCGCGACGAGTCCACGCGCTTGCTTTGGAACCTGGTCCGCCGCCAGCCGCGCCTCTTGCTGCTGGGATTGCGTGGGCTGCTGATGGGGAGGGGCTTCAAGAACTGAGTATATGCTTTGGCTCTTCCTCTCAACTTTTTGTGGTTTGCCCAAGAGAAGCCAGCGAACAGCTTTTTTCTTTCTCTTACTTCGGTCACAATACAACTCGGATTCCGAAGCACGAGGGGTATTGCCTGTTAGGCTCCGGCACAAGGAGGTCTTTTGCGTCTCTCTGTCATTGGATGTGGATACGTCGGACTCGTCACCGGAGCCTGCTTGGCCGAGGCGGGGCACGAGGTCGTTTGCACGGACATTGATCGCGACCGCATTGCTAAGCTCCAGGACGGTGGCGTGCCCATTTATGAAGAACATCTCGAACAGATTCTGACTTCCGCACGCAAGGCGGGGCACATCTCCTACACGGCAGACGCTGGCGAAGCTATTCGCGCCGGAGAAGCTATCTTCATTTGCGTGGGCACTCCCCCTAAAGAATCGGGAGAGGCAGACCTTTCCGCAATCGACCACGTGGCACGGCAAGTCGCTGCGGAGGCGCGGACGCCCAAGCTGGTGATCGAAAAGAGCACGGTTCCCGCACGGACGGGTCTGGAACTCCGCCGGGCGCTCTCGGCTTATTCCCGCAACAGCAATATCAAATTCCGCGTGGCCTCGAACCCCGAATTTCTTCGCGAGGGAACTGCGGTTGGAGATTTTTTCCACCCCGACCGCATCGTCGTCGGCGTTGAAGAACCTTCTTCGGCGGAGGAGCTTCGGGAAATCTACCGGCCCATTCTGGAGAAGCGTTTTCGCTGCCCGGTGCATAACGGCACCTGCCCTCCGAGCCAAAAAGCCGAGTTCCTGGTTACCACCATCAACAGCGCGGAGCTCATCAAGCACGCCTCCAATTCCTTTTTGGCGCTCAAGATCAGCTATGCCAATGTCATCTCGGATTTGTGCGAGAAAATCGGCGCTGACGTCGAGGAAGTCACTCAAGCCATGGGGCTGGATCCTCGCATCGGCAGACAGTTTCTCAAAGCGGGATTGGGCTACGGCGGTTTCTGCTTTCCGAAAGACGTCCAAGCTTTCATTTACCTCGCCGCCAAAGTCGGCGTTGATTTCGACATCCTGAAGGCTGCCGAGCGCGTTAACAAACAGCGCATTGAGCGCTTTTTCGAGAAAGTTCACCAGGCGCTTTGGGTGGTGAAAGGCAAGCGCATTGCCGTGCTCGGACTGGCGTTTAAGGCCAATACGGACGACATCCGTTTTGCCCCGGCCCTCGAAGTGGTGAAAGGACTTATCCACGAAGGCGCCCTCATTCACGCAACGGACCCGGAAGCCATGCCTCGAGCCAAGGCCTTGTTTCCTCAACTGCAGTACCACGAAGACCCTTATGAGGCGTTGCGCGATGCGGATGCCGCGCTCATCTGCACCGAATGGGATTCGTTTCGCAAGTTAGACTGGAAGCGGGCAGGGAGCCTCATGGCGCGAAAGCTGGTCATCGACGGAAGAAATCTCTATTCCCCGAAAGACATGCGGAACCTGGGCTTCGAGTATTGTTCTTTCGGGAGGGAATAGCTTTCCCGCCTATGCGTTTCCCTTACGACTCGGAGCCTTTGTCTGACGTTTCTAATTCTTCTTAAACACATCCTGGAAATAAGCCAGCGTGAGCTTCAGCCCTTCGTCCAGTCCTACCCTCGGCTCCCACTTGAGGATGCGCTTGGCCCTGCCGATGTCCGGGCAGCGGCGCTTCGGATCATCTTGTGGCAGCGGTTTGAAGACGATCGGCGGCGGATCGTCGAAAAATTTCCGGATGCGTTCGGCAAAGCCGAGAAGCGTAATCTCCTGCGGATTGCCGATATTGACCGGGAGGTGCTCCTCGGACATCATGAGCCGGTAAATGCCCTCAATCAGGTCGGTGACATAGCAAAAGCTCCGCGTCTGTTTCCCGTCTCCATAAACCGTCAGCGGCATTCCACTGAGCGCCTGAAAAACGAAATTCGGCAGTGCCCGGCCGTCATTTAAGCGCATACGCGGCCCGTAGGTATTAAAGATTCGTACAATGCGCGTATCGACCTTGTGGTACCGGTGATACGCCATGGTCATGGCTTCCGCGAAACGCTTGGCCTCGTCGTAAACGCCGCGCGGGCCGATGGGATTCACGTGCCCCCAGTATTCTTCGTTCTGCGGAGAGATTTCCGGGTCGCCGTAGCATTCGCTGGTCGAAGCGAGAAAGAATTTTGCATTTTTTGCCCGTGCCAGCCCCAAGGCGTTGTGTGTCCCGAGCGCACCAACCTTCAACGTGGGAATGGGCATCTTGAGGTAGTCCACGGGGCTCGCAGGCGAGGCAAAATGAAGCACGTAATCCACCGGCCCGGGCACGTCAATGTATTGAGATACATCCGCCCGCAGCATCTGGAACTTTGCATTCTTCAGCAGGTGCGCGATATTGCCGTCCACTCCCGTAACCAGATTGTCCAGTGCCAAAACATCCCAGCCTTCCCCTATCAAGCGGTCGCACAAATGTGATCCCAGGAACCCCGCCCCTCCGGTGACCACGGCACGCATGCATCCTCCTTCAAATGCAAGCTGACAGTTTAACCGGAGCCCCGGCAATTTGACCATCGCGTCGGCCCGGGATAGCATGCGCGAGTTTCTTATGACTACCGTCGAGAACTCATTTGCCGTTGTCCCGCCCCGGAGGCATCGCCGGACCATTCCAGTCGCCGTAGTCTCCGCTCTTGCGGTTCTCGCCCTTACCACATTTTTCGGCGTCGGGCGTTGGCTGGTCGTCGAAGATCCTGCAGCGAAAGCGCGCGCTATTGCCGTGCTTAGTGGAGGAATGCCCGTGCGGGCTTTAGAAGCGGCCAAGCTCTATCGCCAGGGTTATGCGCCGGAGGTATGGCTCACCCATTCTGCCGAGCCGGGAGAATCTCTGAAAGCCATGGGGATTCCGTTCGAAGGAGAAGAAGCTTACAGCACCCGTGTCTTGGTTCACGAAGGAGTCCCCGCGGCGGCCATTCACGTCCTGGAGCCTCCCATCGTAAATACCGCCGATGAGGTCAAGGTGATCGGTGCAGCGCTCGAACAAAGGAACGACCGCTCCGTCATCCTGGTGACGAGCAAGCCGCATACGCGGCGCGTGCGACTGCTTTGGCGAAAGCTCGCTCCGAGAGAATGTCGTGCCATGGTGCGCGCCGCCCCCGAAGATCCTTTCGATCCTCGCCATTGGTGGCGCAATTCCAGGGATGCTCTTGATGTGGTACGCGAGGTTCTTGGCTTGCTAAACGCCTGGGCGGGCTTGCCAGTCACGCGCACCCGCTAATATCGCAAGTCTTTCCGCTCAGATAATTCGGACGTTTGTCTAGCCTACCGAACTTCACGAAGCCGTGGGCTTTGTCCCATGCTAAAGGCCCCCCATCTGTCGTCCCGACCCTAGGTTGCCGTCTCCGCAACCTGGGGCGCGAGTCGTGCGCTTGGCGCGCTTCGCCGGAGCGGAGGCCTACCTGCGGCAGCTTGCCTGCTGCAAGCAGGGCCGGGATCTCTCTTCAACTTCGGAATTCAGACTCAGAAAAAGAAAAATCGTTTCCGCCGCCGTGGGGCGACCGGTTCCTCGACCTCTGGTACATGCGGCAAATCCCGGCCCTCGAACGCCGCGTGAGGATTGTCCAGAAACAGTGCGCGCGCTTTCTCTTCCCCAAACTGAATTGCCACCACGTCATAAGCAGACTGCAGCCGCAATGGCCGCGTCCGGTTATTGTGCGCATCGCTGGCCACGAAATGAATTATGCCCTCGCCGATCCATTGCAGCCCAATCTGCTGCGCCGTCGGCCCGAAACCGCCCGTGAGCGCCGCTGCGGTCAGTTGGGCAAAGCAGCCGCGCCTCACCCATTCTCTGAGCCGCTCCGGATGCCTTCGCAGAATTGCGTTCCGCTCCGGGTGCGTGACGATCAGGCGCAATCCCGAAAGCTGCAACTCGTGCAAGGTTCGATCCACCGCCGGCGGGATGGAGACTTCATTGAATTCCAAAAGCAAGTAATCGTGCTGATTGATGCAGTACTGCCGGGACTGCTTGCGCAAGCGAGCCAGATTCTCCGGATTGAGGTGAAAGTCACACCCGGTAGCCATCGTGAGCCGGTTGCCAATGCGGTTTTGCAGTTCATCGCGCAGGCGCCGCACATGCGCAAAATCAAACCAGAACCTCTCGTTGGAGTGTGGCGTGGCGACAACGTGGGTTAAGCCATCGGCGATCGCCGTTTCCGCCATTTCCAGCGATTCTTCCATTCTGTCGGGGCCGTCATCGAGCCCCGGCAGGATGTGACAGTGCAAATCGACCATGCGAGCTCGCACTTCATCTCCACCATGCACTGCACGCCTGCCATGTGCCCAGCGCAAACAAAATCCCGGCAAAAACTTGCCTCATCCGCCGGGGCTTCAGCTTCTCTGCCAGCCTTCCTCCCACTATCCCCCCGAGGAACACTCCCGGAATCAACAGAAAGCCCGTTCTCCAGGAAACAAAACCTTCTCGCGCATACGCCATCAGCGCCAGAGCCCCTGTTGGCGGAATCAGCGCTACCAGGCTTGTGCCTTGCGCGCGGTGCTGCGTGAAAGAAAATAGCAAGCCCAGCAGGGGCACCAATAGGACTCCTCCACCAATCCCAAACATTCCTGAAGCGATTCCGCAGATGCCAGCGACAATCAAAATTCCAGCGTCCCGCCCCATCCTTGTGCCCTCAGCCATGAACGCCCTCTTGTTCGATGGCAGACGGCCGGTCTTCCTGCCGCGTCTTTCCCCACAGCAGAATTGCCGAAAGCATGAGGAAGCAGCCGAACAGCCCTTGCAGATTGCGGGATGGCATGGGCAGCGCGACCAGACTTCCTCCGAGCGCGCCAATCAGAATTCCCAGCGCGCACAAAATTCCGGCCCGCAAATCGACCTGACCCTCTTTCCAATACTCTCTCAGGGCGCCAAGGCCGATGGGCGGCAGCAAAATAAAAAGCGAAGTGCCTTGCGCCAGGTGTTGGTCCATGCCCAGCAGATAAACCATTGCGGGCACCAGCACAGCTCCCCCGCCGATCCCCAATAGGCCTACCAGCACACCAACACCGAGTCCCAGCACGAGGATGATCAAACTCATGGCGATCCCGGCGCGGCATAGAAATCGTCAAGCACTTAGAAGCCGGGCAGTCCCTATCTTCCACTGTCCTGTGTCGTGCGGCAACCTCCTTGAGAATTAAGCCCCCCTAGCTCCCTAGTGGTATGTCCCGTATATAACGTTACAGAACAGCGCCCTTCTTTTTCCCTCTGGGCTGGGTGGATCCGGGTTTGATCTGCTCCATCTTGGCCCGCGCGCGCTCGATCTTTTTGATGATGTCCTCAACCGTGGCGGTCCAGATGAACGGCTTGGGGTTTTCGTTCCAGGCTTGCATAAATGCCTCGATCGCCTGCTTTAGATCCGGCACACTCACGAA
>Ga0209156_10000443_pt1 | contig 35117 bp, 33 predicted proteins | sample GraSoiAngelo_124_FD_185881 | JGI IMG/M metagenome (GOLD analysis project Ga0209156, IMG submission 185881) | Grasslands soil microbial communities from the Angelo Coastal Reserve, California, USA - 14_0927_05_20cm (SPAdes) (version 2) | ecosystem: Environmental > Terrestrial > Soil > Grasslands... | reverse complement strand
CGGGTCCGGTGGCTGCATGGTGTGATGGTCGACATCACCGAAAGCAAGCTCGCGGCCGAGGCGTCCCGGGCGCTCGGCGAGGTCGGGCGCCTCCTCGCGCTGTCGCCCGGCCGCGCCGCCGTCGCGCAGCAGATCGCCGAGGGCGTGCGCCACCTCTTCGGCGCCCGGGTCGCGACCCTCCTGACGATGACGTCGGATGCAGACGGGACGGTCACCGTGGCGCACGTCGAGGGCGCGTCGGGCGAGCTCTGCTCGAACGGCGTCCGGCAGCCGGGCACGGGCGTGCTCGGGCTTGCGATGCGCGAGCGGCAGCCCGTGTTCTCGCCCGACATCCTGGCCGACGCGCGCCTGGCCCTGGAGCCCGAGGTCCGCGCGTGCCTCGAGCGGGGCCAGACCCGCGCCGTCCTCGGCGTACCGTTGATCGTAAAGGGCGAGGTGATCGGCGCCCTCACCGTCGGCGACCGCGTGGGCCGCGGCTTCGACGAGCGGGAGATCCGCCTCGCGCAGGCGTTCGCGGACCAGGCGGCGCTCGCGCTGGCGAGCGTCGCGACGTCGACACGGGAGGCTACTTGAGCGCGTCCCCGAACGGTCCGTGGAGCCGGCGCACGGCGCCGTCGCGCCCGACGAGCGAGCCCCGCACCGTCACGGGCGGCTCCGCTTCACCGCGTCGATCACCGCGTCCAGGTGCGCCTCGGGCACGTCGAGTGGGAGCACGCACCCCGGCGCCACGATGAGCCCGCGCCCGCCGGTCTGGCGGAGGGCGTCGCCGACCTCCTCGGCGATGGCGGCCGCGGGACCGCGGCGCAGCGTGCCGGCCTCCCCGAGCCCGCCGACGACAGCGCCGGCGAAGCGCCGCTGGGCCTCGCCGAGCGCCGGCGGGGTGAGGCGGTCGTGCCAGTTGAGGGCGTGCACGGGCAGCGCGGCGAGCCGGTCGAAGGCGATCTCCCGGCCGTGGGCGTGGAGCATCACGAGGGGCGTCGCGCCCGCAACGGCCTCGACGAGCCGCCGCGTGGCGGGCAGCTCGAGGGTGTCGAGCGCGTCGGCCGAGAGCACCTCGGCGCTCGCCGTCTGGGTGGCGACGAAGAGCCCGTCCGCGCCCGCCTCGAGGGCCGCCCTGGCGTACCGCGCGACCGTGCGGCCGATCGCGTCGAGGGCGGGCGCCACCGCCTCGGGCCGGGCCTGGAGGTCCTCGTGCAGCCGGTCGCCGGCGAGCTTCCGCGCGATCGTCAGCGGGGCGAAGACCGTGTGCAGCACCGGCGCGTCGTCGTGGCGCCCGCGAACGGTCAGCCGGAGCGCCTCGAGCTCACGCCCGAGCGCGCCCGCGCCGGGGTCGAGCTCGCGCACGCGCGCCCAGTCCCGGGGCTCCGTCACCGCGTGCTCCGTGCACTGCTTGGCGCCGTTCGGCGACCCCGTGTAGGCGACCTTGCAGCCCCAGTCCTCCACGCAGTACACGCCGCTCGACATGAGCTTGATCAGGTCGAGGTCGAAGCGGCGGTGGAACGCGAGCATCGCGTCCGCGAGGCCCTTGGCCGTGTGGTCGACGTCGGGCGCGTGCCGCCAGAAGGCGACCGCCGGGCGGTCCACGGGACGCCGGTCGAGCGCGGCGAGGACGCGCTCGCGCTTCGTCATGCGGTCGAGCGTCTTCACGGCGCCCTCCATCCTGCCACAAGCGGCGCGCCACCGGCGGACCCGTCGCGCCCTTGACTTCTCCCGCCTTTGGTCCGACATTGGCCGCCAGCGCATCGTGGACCGCACCGGATGAAGATCCTGCCGGTCAGAGGCTTCCGCTTCCGCGGCGAGGCCGACGTCTCGCACGTCGTCGCGCCGCCGTACGATCAGATCGGCCCCGAGACGCAGGCCGAGCTCTACGCGCGCTCCGCCTGGAACATCGTGCGCGTCTCCTATCCGCGCGACGAGCCAGGCGGCGACAAGTACGCGCGGGCGCGCGCGACGCTCGACACCTGGCTCGCCGACGGCGTCTGGGTGCCCGAGGCGGCGCCCGCGATCTACCCTTACCAGCAGACGTACACGGCCCACGGGCGGTCGGTGACGCGCACGGGGTTCATCGCGCTCGGCGAGGTCAGCGACTACGCGGAGGGCGGCGTGCTCCCCCACGAGCGCACCCACGCCGGTCCCAAGCGCGACCGGATGCAGCTGCTCGAGGCCACGGGCGCCGACACGGGACTCCTCTTCATGCTGGTCTCCGACCCCGCGGCCGAGCTCGCCCGCGCGACGGCGCCGGCGGGCCCACCCATCGCCGAAGCGCGCGACCTGAGGGGCGAGCTGCACCGTCTCTGGCGCGTCACCGACGAGGCGACGATCACGCGGGTCCAGTCCCTCATGGCAGCGCAGCCGGTGATCATCGCCGACGGCCACCACCGCTACGAGACCGCGGTCGCGTACGCGCGACGGCATCCGGCGGCGCGGCACAAGCTCATGGCGTTCTTCGCCCTGGAGGCGCCCGGGCTCACGATCCTGCCGAACCACCGCCTCGTCCACCACGTCGACAAGCTTGACTTCGAGGACCTGATGGGCGTCGCGGCGCGCTGGTTCGACGCGGCGCCGCTCGACGATCCCGTCGCGTTCCGCCCGGAGAACCGGACGCTCGGCGTCGTCGTCGGGCGCGACGCCGCGGTGCTGCGGCTGCGCCCCGACCGGTTCGACCGGATCAACTGGCCGGACGGGACCTCGCGCGCGTGGCGGGAGCTCGCCGTGTCGATCCTCCACGAGGGCGTGCTGCGACCGCTCCTCGGGATCACCGACGAGATGCTCGACGCCCGGACCCACGTGGACTACACGGCGGACCAGGCCGAGGCTCTTCGCGTGGCGCGCGCGGGCGCGTACCAGGCGGCGTTCCTGATCGCGCCGACCACGCCCGAGGAGCTCCAGGCGGTGGTGCGGGGCGGCGAGCTCCTGCCGCAGAAGTCCACGCACTTCTACCCCAAGCTCCTGGACGGACTCGTGTTCCACCGGCTGGCGGAGCCGTGAGCGCGCGGCGGAACATCCCGGGCGGCGCGCCGTGGGAGCCGATCGTCGGCTACTCGCGTGCCGTGCGGGTCGGTCCGCACGTGCACGTCGCGGGGACGACCGCGACGGACGAGCGCGGCGCGATCGTCGGCGCGGGCGACGCCTACGCCCAGGCGCGCCAGGCGCTCCGCAACATCGAGCGCGCGCTGGCCGCGGCCGGTGCCTCCCTGGCGGACGTCGTGCGCACGCGGATGTACGTGACGGCGATTGCGGACTGGGAGAAGGTCGGGCGCGCGCACGGCGAGGTGTTTGGCGCCATCCGCCCCGCGGCCACGCTCGTCGCGGTCACGCGGCTCGTCGCGCCCGAGATGCTGGTCGAGATCGAGGCCGACGCCTACGTCAGCGCCGGCGCGCCGTCTCCAGGATCTCCTCCACGCTCAGGGGCCCCACGTCGAAGAACGCGATGATGCGGCAGGGACACGCCTCGCCGCCCTCGAACTTCCAGGGGAAGGCGCCGATGATGCAGCGCGTGTTCAGCGCCTTCTCGATGTCGCCCCCGACGTTCTCGGCGTGGATGCAGCCCTCGGGGAAGGCGAGGTAGTGCATGGGGAAGATCTCTTCCTTCACGAGGCGCCCGCTCTTGTGGTGGCGGTACTCGTACTCGCCGAAGAAGTCGCGGACGGACTTGCCGACCTTCTCCTCGAAGCGCCGCGTGAGGTCGGCCCGCATGTAGCGGATCGTGGTGTTCATCGGATGGTCGCCCGAGCCGGCGTCGATGCCCCACCAGGCGATCTGCATGTCGTGCATCCACTGCGCGAGCTCGCGCGTGCCGCCCGGGTGCATGCAGAAGTAGCGCGTGAGGTCCTGCTGCGGCTTGCCCTCGTAGTAGCGGTGGTAGCCGGTGTGCAGGATGAGGATGTCGCCCTTCTTGACCTCCATCCGGTCGGTGATGTGCGTGGGCGTGATGATGCTCCAGTCCTCGACCGCGTCGGAGACGTCCACGATCACGCCCTCGTGCACGAGCTTGGTGAGGGGCAGGGAGGCGATGTCCCCGGCGCCGTCGGCGGCGTGCATCGGCCCGTCGAGGTGCGTGCCCACGTGGAGCGAGGTCTCCACGCGCTGCGAGACGATGCGGTTCGTCTGCAGCGTCTGCGTGTAGTAGATCTTCGAGCCCGGGTAGCCGATCCAGCCGGGGGTGTGCATGTTCCAGGGATGCGACAGGTCGACGAGCCTCATGCGGTCCTCGCCATGGCTTTGAGCACGGCCTCCTTCAGGTTGGTGATGTGCGCGGTGACGAGCGCCACGCCCTGATCGACCCGGCGCTGCTCGAGCGCGTCCAGGATCGACTCGTGCTCGGCCTGCGAGCGCTCGGGCTGTCCGGGCAGCCGGATGATGGAGATCTGGTACCGGCGCAGCGAGACCTTCAGCTCTTCGTGGAGCCGGGCCAGGTGGCGGTTCGCGGCGAGGGCGACGAGGCCGTCGTGGAATCGCAGCGAGGCGCGGCGCCACGGTTCGAAGGCGTCGGCCCGCAGCGCCGCGCGCGCCTCGTCGACCGCCTTCCGCAGCGGGGCGATGGCGGCGGGCGTCAGCCGGTGCTCGCGCCGGAGGCCGTGGCTCTCGACCATGAGCCGGACGTCGAAGATCTCCTCGAGGTCCTCGTCACTCACCGGGCGGACGTGGGCGCCGCGGTGGGGCTCGATGGTGAGCAGGCCCTCGGCCGCGAGGATCCGGATCGCCTCGCGGACCGGCGAGCGGCTGAGCGCCAGCTTGCGGGTCAGCTTCAGCTCGTTCACGCGCTCCCCGGGCGCCAGCTCGCCCCTGATGATGGCCTCGCGTAGATGCCGGGCGATCTCCGTCGCCAGCGTGGTCTTCTCGAACGTGCTGCTTCGTGTCACGCTCGTCCCGGCATGGGGCCGCCTCCGGCGGCGGATCATAGGTCATTGACAATCGATTGTCGATTGTTTAGTTTCCCTACCGGCTCGGGTTCCCCGCGCGGCCCGCTCGACCGACGCACCCGCGACGCGTGGCAACATGAGCGACGCGCGCCTGTCTCGGGCCACCCACATCGCGAGCCGGTCTCGCGGACCCCGCTACAAAGGAGTGCACCGAGATGGATCTGGGGCTCAAGGGCAAGGTGGCGCTGGTCACGGGAGGCAGCAAGGGCATCGGCAAAGCGGTGGCGCGCGGGCTCGCCGAGGAGGGCGCGAAGGTCGCGATCTGCGCCCGCACGCGGGCCGAGCTCGACACGGCGGCCGCGGCCATCGCCAAGGGCACCGGCGGCGAGGTGTTCCCCGTGGCCGGTGACCTCACGCGTGAGGCCGACGTGCAGAAGATCGTCGCGGCGACGCTCGGCCACTTCAAGCGCATCGATATCCTCGTCAACAACGCCGGCGCGGCGCCGGGCGGCCTCCTGCTCGACATCACCGAGGAGCAGTGGCAGCAGGCGCTGCAGCTGAAGTTCATGGGCTACGTCCGCTGCATGAAGGCGGTCATCCCGCACATGCTCCGGCAGGGCGGCGGCCGCATCGTCAACATCGTCGGCAACGACGGCGTCAAGCCGATCGGCGTCGAGCTGACGCCCAGCGCGGCCAACGCCGCCGACCTCGCCGTGACCATCGCCCTCGCGGAGCAGTACGGCCGCGACAACATCTGCATCAACGCGATCAATCCCGGCCCCGTGGCCACGGAGCGCTGGGACGGCCTGGTCGCGGGCATCGCCAAGGTGCGCAAGATCAGCACGGACGAAGCGCAGAAGCGCGCCGAGCGCAGCATCCCGCTCGGCCGCATCTGCACGCCCGAGGAGGTCGCCAACGTCGCCGTGTTCGTGGCGTCCGACCGGGCGAGCTTCATGAACGGCGCGCTCATCACTCTGGACGGCGGCCAGCGCAAGGCGCTGCTGGACTAAGCCGACACCCCGGAGGCATCGCATGACGACGATTCGCACGACGCGCGGCGCCCGCTGGCTGGCCCTGCTGCTCCTCTCAGCCTTCGGGCTCGCGATTCCGGGGGGCGCCTGGCTCGGCCGCCCGGCGGACGCGCAGCCGAAGGAGTTCAAGGTCGGCGTGGCGCTGTCGGTGAGCGGCATCTTCAGCCGCGACGCGGCGCTCTTCAAGGAGGTCTACGACCTCTGGGCGGAGACCGTGAACAAGGCGGGCGGCATCAGGGTGAAAGGTACCGGCTACCCGGTGCGCATCACCTACTACGACGACGAGTCGAGCCCCCAGAAGAGCGCGCAGCTCGTCGAGCGCCTGGCGACGTCGGACAAGGTCGATCTCCTCCTGGCCGGCTTCGGCTCGTCCGTCGCGTTCGCGGCGACGGCGGTGGCCGAGAAGTACAAGTACCCCTACATCTCGGGCGCGGCCAGCGCCAACCCGCTCTTCGAGCGGGGCTACAAGTACTTCTTCGCGACGCTCAACAAGACGTTCGACGAGGTGGAGGGCGCCGCCAAGGTCTTCGCGTTCGTCAGCCCCAAGCCCACGCGGGCGGCGGTCATCGGCTCCGACCACCTCTTCGGCAAGCTGGCCGCCGAGGGGTTCAAGAAGTTCCTCGGCGAGATGGGCATCGAGGTGGTGCACTTCGAGATCTTTCCGCTCGACCTTGCCGACTACAACTCGCTCCTCCTGAAGGTGAAGCGGCAGAACCCGGACCTGCTCCTGGTCGGCGGGCTCTTCTCCCACGCGCTGCGTGTGATGAAGGCGACCAAGGAAGTGGACTTCTCGCCGAAGGGCATCGCGTTCAGCTACGGGCCCACCGTGCCTGAGTTCCTGAAGGAGTTCGGCAAGGACGCGGAAGGCGTCATCGCGGCCTCGGAGTGGCTGCCGTCCTTCCCCTTCAAGGACCCGGTCTTCGGCTCCGCCGCGCAGTTCAACGAGACGGTTGTGCAGAAGTACGGGCACCCCGCGGACTACGTCCAGGCCGCGGCCGCGGGCGGCCTCGTGGCGCAGCAGAAGGCCATCGAGACGCTCGGCCTCGTGCCGCCGCTCGGCGAGAAGGAGCGGGAGGCGCTCATGGAGCAGCTGCATAAGCAGGACGTGCAGACGCTCTACGGGCAGGTGAAGTTCGCCGCCGACGGCGGCATCGTGCAGAAGCCGCCGATCGCGGTGCAGATCCAGAACGGCAAGTTCGCGCTCGTCTACCCGAAGGACGTCGGCGGCACGCAGGCCGGGACGCTCGTCTATCCGCTCGCACCCTGGCGGTCGCGATAGGCGCACGGCCGGCGATGCGCACGGTGCTCGAGCAGGTGATCCCGCCCAAGCAGGGTCTGGCGGTGACGGTCCGCGCGGGCCAGCACCTGCGCGTCACGGATCTGGAGGGCCAGCAGGTGGTCGACATGGCGGTGTTCAACGCCGCGAACCCTCGCGAAAAGCTGTCGACCTCGTACTCACGAACGCGGTACGTCCCCAAGCCGGGCGCCGAGTACGTGCCCCGCGACAAGCTCACGGAGGGGGACACCCTCATGTCGACGATCTGCCGCCCCATGCTGACGATCGTCAAGGAGACGCCGGAGCCCAAGGGCGTCCACGACACGCATAACCGCATGTGCAACCGGTTCCTGTACGAGTCGTACGGCCTCGGCCCCCGCGACGGCTGCCACGAGAATATCGCGCACGCGGTGGCGCCATACGGGCTCCTGCCCGAGGACATCCCCGACACGATGGACCTGTTCATGAACTACCACCATGACTGCGCGCGCGGGCGGTGGGTCATCGGCGAGCCCGTGTCCAAGCCAGGCGACTACATCGAGTTCCGGGCGGAGATGGACTGCCTCGTGGGGCTTTCCAACTGCCCGCTCGACGTGCTGGCCCCGTGCAACGCCTACCACTGCACGCCCGTGAAGGTGGAGATCTTCGAGTGATGGTTTGACGTTCCTCACCGACCTCGTCCAGACGCTCATCAACGGTATCCTGCAGGGCGGGGTCTACGCGGCCGCGGCGGTCGGGCTCTCCCTGATCTTCGGCGTGAGCGGCATCCTGAACGCCGCCCACGGCGAGCTCGTGATGCTGGGCGCGTTCGCGACGTACTGGCTGTTCACGCTCTATCACGTCGACCCGCTACTCACACTGCCGGTCTCCTTCGCGCTGCTCTTCGCGCTCGGCTTCGCCCTGCAGTACTTCGTGCTGCACCGGACGCTCGGCCGCCCCCTCCTGCTCTCGCTGCTGGTCACCTTCGGCATCTCGATGATCCTGGTCAACGCCGCCCTGCGCCTGTGGAGCGCCGACTACCGCATGCTGCGCATCCCGTATTTCGAGCACAGCCTCCTGGTCGGCCCCTTCATCCTGCCGCTCTCACGGGTCGTGGCGTGCGCGGTGGGCATCGGGATGGTGGCCGGGCTGTCGTGGCTCCTCGGGTCGACGCGGCTCGGGCGCATGATCCGCGCCACCGCGCAGGACCTCGAGATGGCGCGGCTCGTCGGCGTCAACCCGCGCTCGATCTACGCGGTGACGTTCGGGCTCGGCGCCGGCGTGTCGGGCGTCGCCGGCTCGCTGGTGGCCCTCTACGCCCCGGTGGAGCCCAACATGGGGCTCACGTTCACGCTGTTCGCGTTCGCGGTCGTCGTCCTCGGCGGTCTCGGCTACACCGCCGGCGTGGTGTGGGGTGGCCTGACCCTCGGGATCGCCCAGGCGCTGACCGAGACGTACCTCGAGGCCGGGCTCTCGCTGCTGGTCGCGTTCTTCCTGCTCTACCTGATCTTGCGCTTCATGCCGGCGGGCATCATGGGGAAAGGCCGGCTGGAGTAAGGTGGCGCGCGCGAGCGTCGTCTCGGTCTTCGGCGTCCTGCTGCTGCTGCCGCTGGGCATCGGCCCCTATCCGCTGCGCGTCGCCACCGTCATCTTCATGTGGGCCGCGCTCGCGGGGAGCTGGAATCTCCTGGCGGGCTACGCGGGCGCCGTCGATCTCGGTCCCGTCGTCTATCACGGCATCGGGGCCTTCGTGACCGCGGCCTGCATGCTCAAGCTCGGGCTGCCGTTCCTCGTGAGCGCGGCGCTCGCCGGCGGCGCGGCGATGACGATCGCGTGGGCTGTCGGCACACCGACGCTCCGCCTGCGCGGCGCGTACTTCGCGATCGGCACCCTCGCGCTCGCGGAGTCCGCCAAGCAGCTGGCGCTTGCCTGGGACCGGCTGACCGGGATCCCGTTCACCGGCGGCAGCGCCGGCGTGTCGCTGCCGCTCAGCGCCGGTTACCTCGTCTTCTACTACGTGATGCTGGGCCTGATGACCGCGGTGACCGCCGCGGCGTTCTGGCTGCGCGGCTCGAAGTTCGGGTACGGCCTGCGCGCGGTCGGCGAGAACGACCGGCTCGCCGAGGCCTCCGGCGTCGACATCCACCGGCTCAAGCGCCGCGTCTACGTCGGCAGCGCGCTCGCCATCGCGGTCACGGGCGGGACGGCGGGATACTGGCTGTCCTACATCAACGCGGCCGAGGTATTCAGCGCGTCGATGACCTTCCAGATGGTCGTCATGGCGCTGCTGGGCGGCATCGGCACGCCGCTCGGCCCGGTGCTCGGCGCCGCCTTCCTCACGCTGGCCTCCGAGTTCCTCGGCACGCGGTTCGTCTACCACTACCTGATCGCGATCGGCATCATCATCGTCGGCATCTCGCTCTTCGCGCCCGCCGGCCTGTCGGGGCTCCTCGACCTCGCGTGGCGCCGCCGGGCGCGGGTCTTCCTATGAGCGACGCGCGGGTGATCGAGGAGCGCCGCGGGTTTCCCGGGGCGCTGCGAGCGTGGGCGGGTGTGGGGGGCCATGTCGGGGCCCCCCACGTCGACCGATGCGACGCGCGTCTGTCTCAGGCCACCCACGGTCCACGCCGGCCTCGCGGACCCCGCTACAAATGAGCGACGCGCGTCTGTCTCAGGCCACCCACGGTCCACGCCGGCCTCGCGGACCCCGCTACAAATGAGCGTGCTCGAGGTGCGCGCCGTGACCAAGCAGTTCGGGTCGCTGGTCGCCGTCAACGCGGTGGACTTCGCCCTCGACGAAGGGGAGATTCTGGCGATCATCGGACCGAACGGCGCCGGCAAGAGCACGCTCTTCAACCTGATCGCCGGGCTCGACATGCCGAGCGCGGGCCGCATCCTCTATCGCGGCCGGCCGATCGCGGGCCTCCCGCCCGACGCCGTCTGCCGGCTCGGGATCGCCAAGACGTTCCAGATCCCCCAGCTCTTCTCCCGCCTCACCGTCGCCGAGAACGTCCTGGTCGGGGCGCTCTACGGTCGCGGCGCCGGGCTCGCGGAGGCTTGGCGGGAGGCGCGCGAGTGGCTCGCGTTCGTGGGCCTCACGGACAAAGCCGAGCTGCCGGCGGAGACGCTGTCGGTCTCCGAGCGCCGGCGCGCGGACCTCGCCCGCGTGCTCGGCACCGGCGCCTCGCTCGTCCTGCTCGACGAGAACATGGCGGGCCTGAACCAGAAGGAGCTCGAGGCCGCCGTCACGCTCCTGCGCGAGGTGCGCGACCGCGGGCGGACGCTCGTCGTGACCGAGCACATCATGCGCGCGATCCTCGGCCTGGCCGACCGCGTGGTCGTCCTCAACTACGGCGAGAAGATCGCGGAGGGCCGGCCGGCCGACGTGATGCGCGATCCCGCCGTGGTCAAGGCGTATCTCGGCGAGGCGTATGCCTGAGCCGGCGCCGCTCCTCGCGCTCGAGGCCGTCGACGCCGGGTACGGCGCGCTGCAGGTGCTCTGGGGCGTGCGCCTGCTCGTGCGGCACGGGGAGATCGTCAGCCTCATCGGCCCGAACGGAGCCGGCAAGACGACGGTGATCAAGGCCATCCTCGGCCTGGTGCCGCTCCGCCGCCGGCCCGCCGGTGGCGCCATCCGCTTCAAGGGCGAGCGCATCGACGGCCTGGCCCCCGAGCAGGTCGTGCGACGCGGGATCGCGGTCGTGCCCGAGGGTGCCCGTGTGTTCCCGGAGATGACCGTGCTCGACAACCTCCGCATGGGCGCCCTGGCGCCGCGCGCGCGGGGCCGCGAGCCGCAGTCGCTCGACGACGTCTTCACCCTGTTCCCGCGTCTGGCCGAGCGCCGGCCCCAGCTCGCGCGGACGCTCTCGGGCGGCGAGCGGCAGATGCTGGCCATCGGTCGCGCGCTCATGAGCTGCCCCGAGCTGCTCCTGCTCGACGAGCCCTCGCTCGGGCTCCAGCCGAGCCTGGTCCGGTCGATCATCGAGGCGATCAGGAGGATTAACGAGCGGGGCCTCACGGTGCTGCTGATCGAGCAGAACGTCCACTTCTCGCTGCCGATCAGCCGGCGCGCGTACGTGCTCGAGCAGGGGCGCGTGGTGCTCGAGGACGCGGGGCCGGCGCTGCTCGAGAGCCCGCACGTGCGGCTTTCGTACCTCGGGGTGTGAGCGCCATGGACCTGATGGCCAGGATCGGGGACCGATGAAGCCACCGCGGTTCGACTACGTGCTTCCGCGCGGGCTCGAGGAGGCGCTCTCCGTCCTGGCCCAGCACGGCGAGCAGGCGAAGGTGCTGGCCGGCGGCCAGAGCCTCGTGCCGCTCCTCAACTTCCGCCTGGTGCGCCCGGCCTACCTGGTGGACCTGAACGACGTCGCCGGCCTCGACGGGATCCGCGTCGCCGACGGGTGGCTCTGCATCGGGGCGATGACCCGCCAGCGCGCGGTCGAGACGTCGGCGCTCGTGCGCGAGCGCTGCCCGCTCCTGGCCGAGGCGATGCCGCAGATCGGTCACACGCAGATCCGTAACCGGGGGACGATCGGGGGTAGCCTCGCCCACGGAGACCCAGCCGCCGAGCTGCCGGCGGTCGTGGCCGCGCTCGGCGGCGAGCTCGTCCTCCAGAGCGCGCGCGGGCGGCGCGTGCTGACGCCCGAGCAGTTCTTCGTCGGGTACCTGACGACCGCCGTCGCGCCCGACGAGCTGCTGGTCGAGGTGCGCCTGCCCGTCACCCCGCCGCGCACGGGCAGCGCGTTCCTGGAAGTGAGCAGGCGCCACGGCGACTTCGCGCTTGTCGGCGTCGCGGTCACGCTCACCGTCGACGAGGCGGGCGTCTGCACAGCCGGCGCGATCGCGCTGACCGGTGTCGGACCGACGCCCGTCGTCGCGCGCGAGGCGGCGCGCGCGCTGGTCGGCGTCAGGCCCGTCCTGGCGGCGTTCGAAGAGGCCGGCCACCGCGTCGCCGCGGGCGTTACGCCGGACGGCGACCTGCATGCGTCGAGCGAGTACCGCCAGCACCTGGCCGGCGTGCTCACCCGGCGCGCGCTCGCGCGCGCGGCGGAGCACACGGGCGGCCGGGGTGCCACGGGGGAGCGGCGATGATCGAGCGGACGATTCGCGTCACCGTGAACGGACGGCCCTACGAGAAGACCGTCGAGGTGCGCAGGACCCTGGCGGACTTCCTGCGCGACGACCTCGACCTCACGGGCACCCACCTCGGCTGCGAGCACGGCGTATGCGGGGCGTGCACCGTCGTTGTCGACGGCGCCGCCGTCCGCTCGTGCCTGCTGTTCGCGGCCCAGATGCACGGCCACGCGATCGAGACCGTCGAGGGGCTGGCCGACGGCGAGACGCTCAACCCGCTGCAGGAGGCGTTCCGCGAGCACCACGGCCTGCAGTGCGGCTTCTGCACCCCCGGCTTCCTGATGACGCTCACTTGCTTCCTGCGCGAGTGCCCGAACCCGTCGGGGGCAGAGGTCCGCGAGGCCATCTCCGGCAACCTGTGCCGCTGCACCGGCTACCAGAACATCGTGGCCGCGGCGCTCGCCGCCGCGCGGACCCCGCGACAGAAGAGCTGACATGACCCTGGAGAGACGCGCGTTTGTCCTCGGCCTCCTCGCGCTCTCGCCGGCGCTCGCCCGCCCGCGCGCCGCCGCCGCGGCCGAGGAGCTGACGATGCTGGCCACGGTGACCCGTGTCGTGAACCTCCCGATGATCGTCGGCCTGCGGTTGCTCGAGAAAGAGGACGGCGTGAAGGTGGCGATCAAGGACCTCCGGTCGCCGGAGTCGGTCATGCTGGCCGTCATCGAGGGGCAGGGGCAGGTGGCGACGGGCTTCGCGCCGTTCTACCCGGCCATCGAGAAGGGCGCGCCCGTCCGGGGCGTGCTGGAGCTGTCCCGGCCGGAGTTCGTCGTCATGGCCAAGAAGGAGATCGCCTCCGTCAAGGAGCTCCACGGCGTCCGGCTGGCGTCGCACTCGCCCAAGGCCACCGTGCAGTCGCTCCTGGAGTTCTATCTGAAGACGCAGTCCGGGGTCCAGCCGAACGTCGTGTTCATCCCCGCGGGCTCGCCGGCGCGCGCCGAGGCCCTCCTGCGGGGCGCGGTGGACGCCGCCGCCTTCGACCTCACCGCCGCCCAGGTGGTGGCCGAGCGGGCGCCCGGCAAGTTCCATGTCCTCGTCGACTTCACCGACCAGCCGGTCTCGTCGAGCTCGCTCGTCGTCAACGCCGCCTTCGCGAAGGACAAGCCCGAGCTGGTGCAGAAGCTCGTGCGGCGGATGCTCGAGTCGTACCGTCAGGGCGCGCGCGATCCGAAGTTCTGGGTGCGCGAGCGCGGGGAGACCCTCAAGGAGGTCGACGACGCGAAGCTCGAGGGCCAGCTGCGGGCGCTCGTGAAGATCTTCGACCTCAACGGCGGACTGGACCGGATGCGGGGGCCGGGCGCCGTGGAGAACCTGAGCTTCCAGGTCGCCACCGGCAACCTCACAGGGCCGGTGGGCAAGTGGAAGCCCGAGCAGTTCTTCGACACGGCGCCGCTCGACGCGGTGCTGAAGGACCTCGGCCGACGCTAGTGGTGGTCGTGGCGCTGCGCTCCGCCTCGGTCGTCGCCTTCCTCCTGCTCTGGGAGTGGGCCGCGCGGGCGCCGGTCAGCTTCAACTTCCCGTCGCCGTGGGCGACGCTCACGGCCCTCCTCGCCCTGCTGGGCTCGGGGGCGCTGCTCGGCGCGACGCTCACGAGCCTCCAGTCGGTGCTGCTGGGGATGGGCGCCGCCGTGGTGGTCGGGGTGCCGCTCGGCCTCCTCATGGGCGTGGTGGGGCCGGTGGGCCGGGTCGCTCGCGTGTACCTAGATCTCATGATCGCGCTGCCGACGGCGGCGCTGATCCCGCTCGTGATCCTGTCGGTCGGCATCAACGTCGCCTCGTCCGCCGTCATCGTGTTCGTCTTCAGCGCGCCGTTCGTGACGCTGAACGCTTATGGCGGGGTGCGCGACGTGCGCGCGCGCCTGGTGGAGATGGCGCGGGCGTTCGGCGCCTCGCCGGGACAGCTATTCCTCTGCGTCGTGCTCCCGAGCGCCTTGCCGATGATCCTGGCCGGCATCCGCTACGGGCTGTCGCGCGCCTTCGTCGGTCTCATCGTGGCCGAGCTGCTGCTCTCGCCCTTCGGGCTCGGCCGCCTGATCATGACCGCCCGGTCGATGTTCGAGCACGACCGGATGTTCGCCACCGTGCTGTGGACGCTCCTTCTCGCCGGGGCGGCGCTCGCCGCGCTGGCGCGGCTGGAGGCCCGGCTGCTCCGGTGGCGCGCGTGACGGCCGCGCCGGCGCCCGTGGCGATCATCGTCGAGGGCGTGTCGAAGGCGTTCGGCGCCGTGCAGGCCTTGCTCGACGTGCACCTGCGCGTGGGCGCCGGCGAGTTCCTCGGGCTCATCGGGCCGAGCGGCTGCGGCAAGACGACGCTGCTCAAGACGATCGCCGGGCTGGTGCGCGCCGACGCCGGGCGCGTCACGGTCGGCGGCCGCGCGGTGGCCGGCCCCGGTCGCGAGTGCAGCGTCGTCTTCCAGGACTTCGCGCTGCTGCCGTGGGCGACCGCGCAGAAGAACGTCGAGTTCGGCCTGCTCCTGCGCGGCGCGCCCGGCGCCGAGCGCGCGGCGACGGCGCGGCGAGCCATCGCCAAGGTGGGGCTGGCCGGCTTCGAGGACGCGTACCCGTCGCAGCTCTCGGGCGGCATGCAGCAGCGCGTCGGGCTGGCGCGCGCGCTCGCCGTCAACCCCCAGGTGCTGCTCCTGGACGAGCCGTTCGCTTCGATCGACGAGCAGACGCGCCGCCTGTTCCAGGACGACCTGCTCCGGCTCTGGTCGGAGGAGCGCAAGACCGTCCTCCTCGTCACCCACAGCATGGAGGAGGCCGTCTATCTGGCCGACCGGGTCGTCGTGCTGAGCCCGCGCCCCGGGCGCGTGCACGCGGTCCTCGACGTCCCGCTGTCGCGGCCGCGCGAGTCGAGCGACGTCCGCGCGACCGCGGAGTTCGCGGGCCTGGTCGACGGGCTGTGGAAGATCCTAAGGAAGCTCCAGTGATGCCGCACAGCTCCGACCTCGGCCGGACCGGCCTCGCCGCGGTCCTCGGTCTGCTCGCCGCGTGGGAGATCGTCGGCCGGCTCGACGTCTCGATGTTCGTGCCGCCCGTCTCCGAGGTCGCCGTGGCGTGGTGGCGGCTCCTCGGCGACGGCACGCTGTCGCGGGCGGCGGCCTCGAGCCTCGTCTCGCTCGTGAAGGGCTTCGTGCCCGCCGCGGTCCTCGGCGTGGTCGTCGGTCTGGGCATGGGCCGCTTCCGGACGGTGCGTTACGTGCTCGACGGCTGGGTGAACGCGCTCATGTCGGCGCCGCTCTCGGCGCTGGTGCCCGTCCTCATCGCGCTGTTCGGGATCCGCGACACGGTGGTCGCGGCGACCGTGTTCCTGTTTTCGTTCTTCGTCATCGTCGTGAACACGCTGACCGGCGTGCGCGGGACCGACCGCGCGCTCGTGGAGATGGCGCGAGTGTTCGGCGCGGGCGAGGCCGCGCTGTTCCGGCGCATCTACCTGCCGGCGGCGCTGCCGGCGATCATGCTCGGTGTGCGCCTCGGCGCCGTGCAGGCGGTCAAGGGCATGGTGGTCGGCGAGATGCTCATCTCGCTCGTGGGCCTCGGCGAGCGCCTCATCTACTACGGCAACACGTTCCTGATCACCGAGCTGTACGCGGTGATCGTGTCGGTGCTGCTGCTGGCGTTGCTCGCCTCGCAGCTCGCGCAGGCCGCCGACCGGGCCCTGGTGCGCTGGAAATGACGCCACGCGCACCTCGCTCAGGCCACCCACGGCGCGAGGCGGCCTCGCGGACCCCGCTAACATGACGCTCGTCGACGTCCATCTGCACTTCCTCTCGCCGCGGGCACTCGACGCCGCGCGGACGTCGCCCGCACGCGTGGGCGTGCGCGTGCTCGACGACGGCGAGCGGCCGCGCCTGGTGGTGGGCGCCGAGCCGCCCACGCGCCCGTTGCTCGAGCCGCTCTATACACTCCCACGCCACCTGGCGTTCCTCGCGGCCCAGGGCATCGAGGCGGCGGTGTTCGGCCCGCTCATGGACGCCGCCGGCTACTCGCTGCCGCCCCGGCAGGGGGCCGCGTGGAGCCGCGCCCAGAACGAGGGGCTCGCCGCGTCGCTGGCGGAAGTCGGCGGGCGGCACGCCGGGCTCGCGACGGTGCCGCTCCAGTCGCCCGAGCTGGCGGCCGAGGAGCTGCGCGTCGCGGTGACGTCGCTCGGCCTGCGCGGCGCGATGATCGACCCCAACGCGCTCGGCCGGCCGCTCGCCGATCGCTCGCTCGACCCGTTCTGGAAGGCGGCGGCCGAGCTCGCCGCCCCGGTCATGCTGCACCCGTTTCTGCTGGAGGCGGTCGAGCGGTTCGGCCGGCACTACCTGCACAACCTCGTCGGCTATCCGTTCGAGACGACCCTGGCGGCGGGCAGCCTCATCCTCGGAGGGACGCTCGATCGCTTCCCGGACCTCGACGTCGTGCTCGTGCACGGCGGCGGCTTTCTGCCGTATCACGTGGGGCGCTTCGACCGCGGCCACGCGGTGCGCCCGGAGGTGCGGGCCGACGGCGCGGCGCTGCCGAGCTCGTACCTGCGTCGCTTCCACTACGACACGCTCGTGCAGTTCCCGCCCGCGCTCGCGTATCTCGTCGCGCTGGTGGGCGCGGACCGCGTCCTGCTGGGCAGTGACCACCCGTTCTGGCTGGGTGACCCGGAGCCCGCGCGCGTCGTCCGCGAGGCGGGGCTGTCGGCGGCGGCGCAGGCGGCGATCCTCGGGGACAACGCCGTGCGCATCTTCCACCTGAAGGCATGAGGGAGAGCGCCTCATGACGCCCGCGATCGGCCGCAGCGTGCGGCGCATCGAGGACCGGCGGCTCCTCACCGGCCGCGGGAAGTACGCCGCCGACTTCCGGCTGCCCGGGATGCTCCACGGCGCCGTCCTCCGATCGCCGCACGCGCACGCGCGCCTTCACGCGATCCGCGCGAAGATGGCGCTCGGCAGTCCCGGCGTCATCGCCGTCGTCACGGCCGAGGACCTGGGCGACGTCGGCCGCATCCCCGTGCGGCTTGGCCCCCGCCCGAGTATCGTCGCCTGCCTGCAGCCGCCGCTCGCGCGCGACAAGGTCCGCTACGTCGGCGAGCCAGTCGCGTTCGTCGTCGCCGAGAGCCGCTACCTGGCCGAGGACGCGCTCGAGGCGATGGAGGTCGACTACGACCCGCTGCCGACCGTCGCCGACGCGCGCCGGGCGGTGGAGGGTGACGCGCCGGTGCTCCACGAGGTGATCCGCGGCAACGTGGTGGCCACGCTCGACACGCACAAGGGCGACGCGTCCTCCGCCATGGCGCAGGCGCACGTCCGCGTACGCGAGCGCTTCGCCGTCCAGCGGCACACCGGCGTGCCGCTGGAGACGCGCGGGCTGACGGCCGCGTTCGAGCCCGGCACCGGCCTGCTGCGCCTCTGGGGCGTGGCCAAGGTGCCGCACTTCAACCGACGCGTCCTCGCCGACCTTCTCGGCTATCCCGAGCATCTGATCCAGTTCACCGAGCTCGAGGTCGGCGGGGGCTTCGGCGTGCGCGGCGAGTTCTATCCCGAGGACTTCCTGGTGCCGTGGGCCGCGATGCGTCTCGGCCGGCCCGTGCAGTGGATCGAGGACCGCCGCGAGCATCTCATGGCGACCAACCACTCGCGACAGCAGTGGCACGAGACCGAGATCGGCTTCGACCGGGACGGCAAGATCGTCGCGCTGGTGGACCGGTTCCTGACCGACATGGGCGCCTACATCCGGACGCACGGCGTACTCGTGCCCGAGCTCACCGCGGCGCTGCTGCCGGGGCCGTATCGCGTGCCCAACTACACCTCGGACGTCCGCTGCGTGCTGACGAACAAGACGCCGACGGGCACGTATCGCGGCCCCGGCCGCTTCGAGTCCACGTTCGTCCGCGAGCGGCTGATGGACCTCGCCGCCCCGCGCCTCGGCCTCGATCCGCTCGAGCTGCGGCGGCGCAACTTCATCACGCCCGCCGAGATGCCGTACGACGTCGGCGGCGCCTCGCTGAACCAGCGCACGGTCTACGACTGCGGCGACTACGCGTCCGCGCTCGACCACGCGCTGGCGGCGCTCGGCTACGCGTCGGCGCGCCAGGAGCAGGCGGAGGCGCGGCGTCAGGGCCGCCACGTGGGCATCGGTGTCGCGTGTCTCGTCGAGAAGGCCGGGCTCGGCCCGTGGGAGTACGCCCGGGTCGAGGTCGACGCGACCGGGCACGTCTCCGTGTACTCCGGCGTGGCGGCGGTCGGCCAGGGCATCGCAACGACGCTCGCCCAGGTGGCCGCCGACGAGCTCGGCGTCGCGCCGGAGCGCATCACGGTGGTCCACGGCGACAGCGCGCGGGTGCCGTTCGGCGTCGGCGGCTTCGCGAGCCGTGGCGCCTCGGTGGCGCTGCCGGCCGCGCAGGAGGCCGCGCGCCAGGTGCGCGCGAAGATCCTGCGCGTCGCCGCCACGCTGCTGGAGGCGGCGGTGGACGACCTCGTGCTCGACGACGGCAGGGTCCACGTCCGCGGCGTGCCGGACCGGGCGGTGACATTCCGGGAGCTGGCGCGCGCGGCGGTGCCCGGCCCGCCGGGCACGGAGCCGGGACTCACCGCGTCGCACGTCTTCGAGGCGCCGAAGATGACCTACCCGTACGGGTGCCACGCCGCGATGGTGGAGGTCGACGCCGAGACGGGCTGCGTGCGCATCCTCAAGTATGCGATCGCCTATGACATCGGCCGGGCCGTGAACCCGATGATCGTCGACGGCCAGCTGGTGGGCGCGCTCGCGCAGGGGATCGGCGGGGCGCTCCTCGAGGAGCTCGTGTACGACGAGCAGGGCCAGCTGCTCACCGGCACGCTCATGGACTACCTGCTCCCGACGGCGATGGAGATGCCCGCCTCGACCGTGGTCCGGATCCTCGAGGAGACGCCGACGCCGCTCAACCCGCTCGGGGTCAAGGGCGCCGGCGAGGGCGGCAGCTCCGGCTGCGGCGGGGCGATCGCCAACGCCGTCGCGGACGCGCTGGCGCCGCTCGGCGTGTCGATCACGGCGCTGCCGCTCTCGCCCGACCGGCTGTCGACACTGCTGCGCGCGGCGCAGACGGGAGCGTCCTGATGGCCGCGCGCTACGTGAGCCAGAGCATCAAGCGGACGGAGGACCCGCCGCTCCTCATGGGACGCGCCCACTTCATGGGCGACCTCCGGCTGCCGGGCCTGCGGGCGGTGGCGTTTCTTCGGAGCCCGCACGCGCACGCGCGCCTCGTCAGCATCGACGTCCGGGCGGCACTCGCGATGCCCGGGGTCGACGCGGTCGTCACCGGCACCGATCTCGCCGCCACGACGCGGCCGATCCGCGCGGCGATGAGCGGCGCCGGCTACAAGGAGAGCGCCTGGCCGGTGCTGGCCGTGGGCAAGGTGCGCTTCGCGGGCGAGCCGGTGGCGGCGGTGGTCGCCGCCGACGCGTACCGCGCCGAGGACGCGCTGGAGGCGATCCGCGTCGACTACGAGTCCTTGCCCGCCGTCGCCGACGCCGAGGCGAGCATGCGGGCCGACGCGCCGCGGCTGCACGAGGAGCTGCCCGACAACATCGTGTTCCACACGCGCTTCGAGCACGGACCCGTCGCGCAGGCGCTCGCGGCGGCCGACATCCGCATCGCGGAGACGTTCCGCCACGGACGCTGCTCGTCGGCGCCGATGGAGTCGCGGGGCGTGATGGCGGCCGTCGATCCGGTCGACGGAACGCTGACCGTCTGGGCGTCGTCGCAGTCGCCCCATCTCATGCGCAGCGGCCTCGCCGAGGCGCTCGGCCTGCCGGACTCGCGCATCCGGGTCCTCTGCCCGTCGGTCGGCGGTGGCTTCGGGCCGAAGATGCACCTCTACCCTGAGGACATCGCCGTTGCCGAGCTCGCGCGGAGGCTGCGTCATCCGGTGCGGTGGCTCGAGGACCGCCGCGAGAACCTGCTGGCGAGCGCGCAGGCCCGCGACCACGTGAACCACGTGGAGATCGGCGCCCGCGAGGACGGCACGCTCGTCGCGCTCAAGTCGACGCTCATCTGCGACTCCGGCGCCTACTCCGTGTACCCGGTGACGGCGTCGCTCGAGCCCCTCACGGCGGCGGGGATCCTGCCGGGTCCGTACAAGCTCCCCGCGCTGGCCTACGACGCCTACGCCGTCCTGACGAACAAGTGCCCGGCCGGCGCCTACCGCGGCGTCGGCATGGCCCTGGGCACGTTCGTGCGCGAGCGGCTCGTCGACATGCTCGCCCGGCGCGCGGGGCTCGATCCCGCCGAGGTGCGCCGGCGCAACTTCATCGGCGCCGGCGAGCTGCCGTTCGCGACGGCCTCGGGGCTCGTGCTCGACAGCGGCGACCCCGCGCGGTCGCTCGAGCGCGCGCTCGAGACCGCCGGCTACGCCGCCCTCCGCCGAGAGCCGCGCCGCACGCCGGCGGGCGCGTACCGCGGCATCGGCGTGGCGGCCTACACGGAGTTCACCGGGATGGGCTCCGCCACCTTCCGGCAGCGCGGCATGCGCCAAGTGGCGGGCCACGATGCGGCCACCGTCCGCGTCGAGCCGACCGGGGAGGTGCGCGGCTTCGTCAGCGCGGCCTCCCAGGGCCAGGGGCACGCCACGACGCTCGCCCAGGTCCTCGCCGACGAGCTCGGCGTGGAGCTCGGCGCGGTGACGATCGTCGAGGGCGACACCGAGCGCTGTCCGTACGGCAGCGGCTCGTTCGCGAGCCGCAGCATGGTCGTCAGCGGTGGCGCGCTCATCCTGGCCGCGCGCCGCGTGCGGGAGAAGATCGCGGTGATCGCGGCGCACATGCTGGAGGCGGCCCCCGAGGACCTCGCGATCGAGCGCGGCACGATCGCGGTGCGCGGCACGCCGGGCCGGGCGCTCACGCTCGCCGACGTGGCGGGCCTCGCCTACCGGCCGGCGGGCGGCACGCTGCCGCCCGGTGTCGACCCGGCCCTCGAGGCGACGCAGTACTACGACCCGCCGCCCGCGACGTTCTCCAACGGGTCGCACGTGGCGGTGGTGGAGGTCGATCCCGAGACGGGTCAGGTCGCGCTCGTGCGCCACGTCGTCGCGGAGGACTGCGGCCGGATCGTCAACCCGATGATCGTCGACGGCCAGACGCACGGCGCGGTCGCCCAGGGCATCGGCAACGCGCTCTACGAGGAGATCGCCTACGACGCCCAGGGCCAGCCGCTCACGACGACCTTCATGGACTACCTGATCCCGACGGCGCTGGACGTGCCGCGCCTCGATATCGTCCACATGGAGACGCCGCCCGCGACGAGCGTCAGCGGCTTCAAGGGCATGGCCGAGGGCGGTACGATCGGCTCGACGGCCGCGCTGGCCAACGCCGTGGCCGACGCGCTGGCGCCGCTCGGCATCGACGTCCGCGAGTTGCCGCTGACCCCGGACCGCGTCTATCGCCTCCTCAAGAAGACACGCGCATGACACGCACGAAGCTGACCGCCGTGAGGGCGCTGCCTCGTGCTCTACGCGCTCACCGCGATCGACCTCTGTAACCAGGAACGCTAGCTCGCCGACGGAGGCGTCATGCCCTACCAAGAGGTCAACGGCGTCCGGCTGTACTACGAGGTGCACGGGCAGGGGGACTGGCTCGTGCTCGTGCACGAGTTCTCCGGCTGCGCCAAGAGCTGGGAGCCGCAGCTCGCGGTCTTCGCGCAGCGGTATCGGGTCCTCGTCTACAACTGCCGGGGTTACCCGCCATCCACGGTGCCGACCGACCTGGGCGACTACTCCCAGGAGCTGTCGATCGAGGACCTGCGCCAGCTCATGGAGCGGCTCGACGTGCGGCGGCCGTTCCTCGGCGGCTTCTCGATGGGCGGCAGCATCGCGCTCAACTTCGCGCTCGCGTACCCTGAGCGCGTGCGCGCGCTGATCCTGGCCGGCACGGGCACCGGCTCGGCGGACAAGGCGCAGTTCGCCCGCGAGTTCGGCCCCATCGCCGAGCGGTTCGAGCGCGAGGGCGTGCAGAAGGTCGCCGAGGACTATCTCCGGAGCCCCACGCGCATCCAGCTGCTCCGGAAGAACCCGGCGATGTGGAAGAAGCTCTACACTGAATTCCTCGCGCTGTCGGCGACGGGGCTGGCGCACACCCTGCGCGGTGTGCAGCTGCGGCGCCCCACGATGTACGAGCTCCGGGACCGGTTACCGGCGCTGCGCGTGCCGACGCTCGTGATCGTCGGCGACGAGGACGCGCCCGCGCTCGAGGCGAGCCGCTTCCTGGCGGCCACCCTTCCCGACGCGACGCTCGTGGTCCTGCCGGGGACGGGACACACCCTGAACCTCGAGGAGCCCTCCCGCTTCAACGGGGCGGTCCTCGATTTCCTCGGCGGGCGTTGACCGCGGCGGCTGCTCAGCGCGTGTCGTCCTGGGCCGACGCGTTGTAGTTCGCGTCGTACCACCAGCGCAGATACGCCTCGTATGTGATCGGCGGGAACCGCGGCGGGTTCTCGGGTCCCTGGCAGGTCGGCAGGCAGGCGATCACGGTGTCGATGTGCGGGCCCAGGAAGAACGGAATCGCGTAGCGGTGCCGGCCGACCGGCGGCAGGGCCCGGTGCGGCGTCGACTTGAACCGGCCGTTCGTCCAGCGGGACATCATGTCGCCGGCGTTGACGGCGTACGACTCGGGCACGTACGGCACGTCGAGCCAGGCGCCTGAGGGCAGCCGCACCTGGAGCCCAGGCACGTCGGTCTGGGCGAGGAACGTCAGGAAGTTGGCGTCGGTGTGGGGCGCGATCCCGAACTGGTTCGGCCCCGCTTGCACGGGCGGGTAGTGCGAGAGGCGGAACGAGAACTGGCTTTCGGCGAACGCGGCGTCGAGGTAGTGCGGCGCCAGGTCGAGGGCGATGGCGCAGACGGGCAGGAGCCGTCGGCCCAGGGTGTCGACGGCGTCCGTGTAGGCGAGGACGGCCTCCCGGAAGCCGGGCAGGCCGTCGGGCCATCGGTTCGGGCCCACGAAACGCCGTCCCGACCGCCGGAGCGGATCGTCCGGGGGGCGCTCGCGCTTGACGAAGAACGCCTCGTTCAGGTCGGGCTTGTCGTTCGCGTTGACCTCCGACGTCCAGACGGCGTAACGCCCCATCGCCATGTAGCCGTTGTTGTGCTCGTTCATGCGCAACGCCATCTTCGTCTCGTACGGCTGCGCGTGAAAGCGCCGGGCTTCGGCGAACGTGCGATCGATCAGGTCCCGCGGGACCCCGTGGTTCACGATGATGAAGAAGCCGATGTCCTCGAGGGCAGCGCGGAGCTCGGCGGCCGCCGCCTCCAGCGCTCCCGGCGCGCCCTCGAAGCACGGACCCAGGTCGATCACCGGGATGACGTCGGTGGGCCGCTCCTGCCGGGGGGACGTGACCGCCAACGCGCGCCTCCCGCGATTACAACGGAATCGCCAGCAGCGTGTCGAAGCGGCTGCTGTCGCAGACGACGATGCGCTCGCGAAAGCGCAGGGCGCCGCCGTGGTCGACCAGAAGGTCGAGATAGCGGCCGGTGGCGAAGAGATCCATCGTGCCGTCGCGCATGATGCGGACCACGAGGAACGACGTCTCGGCGCGCACGGCGCCCTCGACTTCACCGAGGATCGCCGGCAGGCCGACGAGGTGACGATAGGCCTGACGCTCGTAGACGTTCGCCCGGCGCAGCGCCGCGACCCGGTCGCTGAGCATGCCCGGCGAGTCGGCGTAGACGACGCCCGCCTCGAACCCCCGCCGGTGGTTGTCGGCGGACGTGATCTTGTAGACGCACGGCTCGGCGAAGAAGCCGGGCCACGCCTCGAGGCGGTCGTCGTCGATCGCGCGCGCGTAGTCGGCGTTGAGCGCGGACACGAGCGGCAGCAGGTCCGCGGCCGGCAAGTCCCTCGCTGTCATCTCAGTAGCCCATGTGGCGGCGATAGGCCTTCCAGAACCCGCGCACCGAGGCCTCGGTCGCGCGCGTCTCCTGCGACTCGGCGCCCTCGCCGCCCATGTTGACGACCGACAGCTCGTCTGCGGCGGCCGCGGTGCCGCGCTGGACGAAGCCGCCGACGCAGCCGTCCTCCATGGACACGTAGCCCGCGGGACCGACGAGGTTCGCCTGCTTCAGGCGCCGCCGGTGCATCGCGGGTGAGTCGTCGGCGAAGCCGAAGTACGTCCAGGCGAGCTCCATCGCGCCGGCGCCCTTCGGGAGGACCTGGCGCACGGCGAGACAGTTCCCGATCTGCTGGAGCACGAAGTTGGGGAACACGGTGAGGATCTGCAGCTTGATGCCGTCGCCGATCTCGTCCACGGTGTCGAGCAGGCTCGGATCGGCGAGGCCGAAGCCGTCCTGGTCCGCGCGCAGGCCCTGCTCGCGATAGGCCGCGCCCTCGCTGTCGTCGCGCCGGTCGAGCGTGGCGCTCGCGTGGTGCCCGCCGTCCTCACTCACGACGACGCCGCCGCCCTGGGTGAGCCGCGTGACGCGGAAGGTCGTGAAGAACGTGTGGAGCAGGCTCGCGTGGTACGTGTCCTTCACGTTCTCGACGTAGAGCTTCCAGTTGTTCGGCAGCCTCTGGACGAAGCGGCCGAGCACCCGCACGGGCTTGCGCAGCACCCGCGCGACGCGCCGCCGCACCTCCTCGCCCAGGTACGCCTCCAGGGGCGGGGTGTCCGGCGACAGGCTCGCGAAGACGAGGCCGCAGAGCGACGCCGTGCGGAGCTTCCGCGGCCCGTGCTCGGCCTTGCAGAACGAGGCCGGCATCCCGCCCCGGCCGTGCGACCCCTTCTCGAACGCGACGCCGACGAGGTTGCCCTCGAGGTCGTAGGTCCAGGCGTGATAGACGCACTGGAACCGCTTGGCCGTCCCCGCGTCCTCGAGCGCGATGAGCGCGCCGCGGTGCGCGCACCGGTTCTCGAAGGCGTGGAGGGCGCCGTCCTCGCCGCGTACGATGATGACGGGCATCTCGCCCAGGAAGGTGGTGCGGTAGTCGCCGGCCCGCGCGACGTCGGACTCGAGGCAGACGTAGTTCCAGACGGGGCCTTCGAAGATGCGGCGGAGCTCGGCGCGATAGTTCGCCTCGTCCTGGTAGACCCAGTAGGGCACGCGGGCGAGGGTTTCCACGGGCCAGGCGCGGGGCGCGGCGGGAGTCGTCATGCGGGGCCTCCTTCTCGCGGGCGGGTCACGGACCGGCACGCGCGCCACCACGGACCAGATCGGCCGCCTGGAAGAATAGCACACGCGCCGTCGCGCATTCGAGCGCGCGCGTTCGACGAGGCCCGTGAGATATTGGAGATCGACGTCCGTCAGCGGTCGGTGGGTCGCGGGCAATGGTGCCCGGCGCAGGCTCCAGTACGAAAGGCATACTCGGATGTGCGCCTCCCGCGCGGCGTTGAGCGCCTGGAGTCGGACGGCGCTCGTCGCCCTCTTGGCGCTGCTGGCGGTCGGCTGCGCCGGCCGGGCGGATCTGATTCGCCGCGACCTCAGCGCGAGGGAACTCGACTCTCTCGTGGACGGGAAGGCGGCGCGGCGGCTCCTCGCCGAGCTCCTCGCGCACCGGTCGCCAGAGCAGCAGCGCGAGGCCCGCGCGCCGAGCGCCCTCACGATCGATGTCGTGCGCGAGGAAGGGGACGACCCGGGCGTCGGCCCGCGCCGGCTTCCCGACCAGGCGCGGCTTCGCGAGCTGTCGCGAGAGACCTCGCTGGACTTCGCGGCCCTGTCCTTCGCCCAGGCGCTCGGCGCGGACCGGCTGAGCCGGGCGGTGCAAGCGTCCTTCGACCGCTTTCTCGACGACGGCGCGGCCAGGTCGGAGGAGGCGTTGCGGCGGCCCGGCGCCTTCCCGTACACCGTGCTGTTCGCGCCGTCGTGGCTCTACCGCAGCCATCCCGCGACCGGCTCCGATTTCGCGCCCCAGCGCCGCCTCCTCGACCGCCTGGGCATCGCCAATCGACTCATCGAGACCGGCGAGAGCGCCTCGATCGAGGACAACGCCGCCGCCCTCGCCGCGGCGGTGCGCGCGGCGAGACGCGATACGGACGGCCTGATCCTCGTCTCCGCCAGCAAGTCCGGCGCCGAAGCGGCGCTGGCCCTCGGGCGCCTGCTCGCGCCGGAGGAGACCACCCACGTCGTCGCCTGGGTCAACCTCGTGGGCGCCCTGCACGGGACGCCGCTCGTCGACGACGCGCTGCGCCCGCCCCTCTCGTGGCTGGTGCGCTGTGTCTTCTGGCTCCAGGGCTGGGACTGGGCGGGGCTCGCGTCGATGGCGACGGAGCCGAGCCGCGCGCGCCTGCAGGACGCCCGCCTGCCGGAATCGCTCGCCGTCGTCAACGTGGTGGCCGTGCCGCTCTCCGGGAGCGTCGGAGACAAAGTCCGTTGGGGCTACAGACTGCTGCGCCGCCACGGCCCCAACGACGGCGTGGTGCCGCTGACGAGCACCGTGTGGCCCGGAGGCGCCAACATCGTCGCCCTCGGTCCCGACCACCTCTTCGCGCCCCGGGAGGACGAGGCGCCGAGCCTCGCCCTGCTGCGTGCGATCGACGTCGCGGTGCGGCTACACGCCGTCACGCGCTCGCCCTCGACCGACGCTCGGGCCCGGCGCTAGGGAGGGCCCGGGGCGTATTTTGCGGGCCTTCCGTTGGGTGATATGACTGAAGCGTGGCGCTTCCGCTCGAGCTCATCCGTCGTCTCGAGGCCAACGTCGCCCGGGCGCTCGTCGGCAAGCCCGACGTCGTGCGGCTGGCGGTCGTCGGCCTCCTCGCCCGCGGTCACCTCCTCATCGAGGACGTGCCAGGTGTCGGCAAGACCACGCTCGCCGCGGCGCTCGCGCGCTCGATTGGCGCCGGCTTCCAGCGCATCCAGTTCACGTCCGACATGCTGCCCTCCGACATCCTCGGCGTCTCCGTCTGGCAGGCAGAGCGTGGCGAGTTCGTGTTCAAGCCCGGGCCGCTCTTCACGAACATCGTCCTCGCCGACGAGATCAATCGCACGACGCCGAAGACGCAGTCCAGTCTGCTGGAGGCGATGAACGAGACGCAGGTGTCGCTCGACCACTCGACCTATCCGCTGCCGCGGCCGTTCATGGTCCTCGCCACGCAGAACCCGCTGGAGTACGAGGGGACGCACCCGCTCCCGGAATCGCAGCTCGACCGCTTCCTGCTGAGGATTCGCGTCGGGTATCCGGAGGCGGACGACGAGAAGACCATCCTGCGAGCCGCCGGCGTGCCGTCGCCCGACGCGCTGGCGCCGGTCGTTGGCGTGGACGACGTGCTCGAGCTCCAAGCGACGGCCGAGCGCGTGCGCGCGGAGGAACCCGTCCTCGACTACGTGATGGCGCTCGTCGCGGCCACGCGCCGTTCGCCCCTGCTGACTCTCGGCGTGAGCCCGCGCGGCGCGCTCGCGCTCCTGCGCTCGGCGCGCGCCGCGGCGCTCGCCGACGGCCGCGACTACCTGGTGCCGGACGACGTGAAGGGCCTCGCGGTCTCGGCACTCGCCCATCGCGTCCTCCTCAAGAGCCGCACCGGCGCCCCGGGTGAGCGCGGCGCCGACGCCGAGGCGGTCATCCGCTCGATCAGCCAACAAGTTCCCGTGCCCAGGTGAGGCGCGGCTTCGCCTGGCCGCTCTCGTGGCCGCGCCGCACGCTGTGGCCCACGCGCGATGGCTGGTGGTGTCTCGGCGCCGCCCTCGCCCTCGGCTTCGCTGCCATCAACACCGGCAACAATCTCCTGTACCTGCTTGTGTCGATGCTCCTCGGACTCGTCGTCGTCTCGGGGATCCTGTCGGAGCAGTCGATCCGCGGGCTCCGGGTCGAGCCGCTGCCGCCGGGCGAGGTCTTCGCCGGCCGCCCGGCGCTGCTCGCCGCGCGCGTCCTCAACCGGAAGCGCTGGCGGACGTCGTACTCGGTCACGCTCGAGGTGGCGGACGGCGGCCACCGGACGCACCTGCCACGACTCGAGGCGGGCGGCGAGCGGCTCGTCACCTGGCAGGCGACGCCGGCGGCGCGCGGGCGCCAGCGCTTCCCGGCGTTCCGCATCCTCACGCGCTTCCCGTTCGGCCTCTTCGTCAAGGGGGGCCACGCCGCCCCCGCGCTCGAGATGCTGGTGTACCCGGCGGTCGCGCCGATCGGGGACGCGGAGCGCCGCGAGCTCGAGGGCGCCGGGGCCGCGGCCGCCCGGCGGCGCGGTCGCGGCGCCGAGGTCTACAACCTGCGCGACTACCGCCAGGGCGACGACCCGCGTCTCATCCACTGGCGCTCGAGCGCGAAATCGGGCGGGCTGATCGTCCGCGAGCTCCAGGCGGACTCGGCGCGCGACACACGCATCGTGCTGCAGGGCGCGGGCGAGCGCGACGCGGCGCGGCTCGAGCGCGGCCTCGCCAGGGCCGCCTCGCTCGCCGTGCACCTGCTCCGCGCCGGCGCCTCGGTCGAGCTGTCCGGCCGTGGTGTCCACGTGCCGCCCGGCGCCGGGCCGGCGCAGCGGACACGCTTGCTCACCGCGCTCGCGCTCTACGACCCGGGCGCGGCCACCGCGGCGCCGGCGCCCGAGCGCCGGGGCGGGCCGGCGCGGGAGATCGACGTTGAGCTCGACTAATGAGCGACGCGTGCCTGACTCAGGCCACCCACGGTGCACGCCGGCCACGCGGACCCCGCTACCAGACATGACGCCCGCGCCCGCGCTGAGGCTCGCGACGCTGCTGCTGGCACTCGACGGGCTCATGGCCCTGAATCTCGCGGGCCTGCTGGGGACGGCCGGCCTCCTCGCGGTCACGCTCGCCCTCGCGCTGGCGTGGCGCAACGAGCCCCTGCGCGACCGGCTGGAGGCGGTCCCCGGACTCTCGCGCGGCCTCGTGCTCGTCGCGGCGGGCGTGTCGGCGCTCGACCTCGTGTACGTGGCGGCCTCGCTGCTCGACGGGCTCGCGCGCCTCCTGGTCTTCCTCCTCGTCTACCGCGTCGTCATGCGCCGGGCGCTCCGCGACCTGCGGGACGTCGCGTTCCTCGCCTTCTTCATGCTCGTCGCGGCGGCGCCGCTCACCTTCGGCGTCGGCTTCCTGTTCGTGTTCCTCGTCTTCCTCGTGCTCGGGACGTGGATGCTCATGCTCTACCACGTGGCGACCGAGTCCGAGCGCGTGGGCGAGCGCTCCGAGGACGGCGTTGGGGCGCTGGGGCGCGATCTCCTCGGGCTCGCCGTCGGCGCGTCGGCCGCCACGCTCGTGCTGACCGCGGCGCTCTTCTTCCTCATCCCGCGCGTCGGCCAGGCGGCGCTCACGCTGCGCTCCCACCAGCCCCGGATGCTCACGGGCTTCTCCGACCGCGTGGAGCTCGGCGCCTTCGGCGACATCGAGACCGACGCGACCGTCGTCATGCGCGTGCGCCTCCTCGGGCCGGGCCTCCTCGCCCCCGAGCGGCTGCCGGGCCTCCGCTGGCGCGGGCTCGCGCTCGACCGGTACGCCGGCGGCGCCTGGACCTCGAGCCGGCGCGAGCGGGCGGCCGTGCGGCGCTCGCCGCTCGGTCGGTTCGAGCTGGCGCCGTTCCGCGGCACGGGCCCCGTCGTGATGCAGGAGGTCTATCTCGAGCCGTTCGGCGCCGACGTGCTCTTCGCGGCGCCGCGGGTGCTCGCCGTCGAGCTGCGCGCGGACGCGGTGCTCGTCGACGACATGGCGGGCGTCTCGGTGCCGAACGCGGCGGCCCGGTTCCGCTACGTCGCGGAGTCCGAGCTCGAGTCGGGCGGGGCGAGGGACGTGCGCCCGCTCGACGACGAGACGCGCGCACGCTACCTCGAGCTCCCCCCGCTGCCGCCGCGCGTGCGGGGCCTCGCACTCGAGATCACCGCGAGCGCGCGCGAGCCCCGCGAGGCGGCCCGCGCGCTGGCCGCGCACCTGGCGAGCCGCTACCGCTACACGCTGGCGCTCAGGCGCGCGACGAGCCTCGATCCCGTGGAAGAGTTCCTCTTCGTCCAGCGCGCCGGCAACTGCGAATACTTCGCCGCCGCGCTCGCGGTCATGCTCCGGTCCCTCGACGTCCCGGCGCGCGTGGTGAACGGGTTCCAGCGCGGCGAGTGGAACCCCTACGGCGGCTACTTCATGGTGCGGCTGCGGGACGCCCACTCGTGGGTCGAGGCGTACCTGGACGGCGCGTGGGTGACGCTCGACCCCTCGCCGCGCGGCGCCGCGGATGCGGCGGGGGCGCCCGCCGAGGTGGCGCTCTACCTCGACGCGCTCCGCGTCCGCTGGTACCGCTACATCGTCAACTGGAGCCTTCAGGATCAGGTCATGACGGCGCTCAGGGTCCGCGAGGCGGCGCTCGTCTGGAGGCCGCGGGCGCCGGCGCTCGCCGAGTGGCGACGGCTCCCCCCCGGGATCCACGTCCTGCTCGCGCTCTCGGCGGTGACGGCCGCGCTGCTCCGGTGGACGCGCCGCTCGCGGGCGGCCACGGGCCGGCGCGCCCCGGCGATGCCCGCCTTCTACGGGCGGGCGCTCGCGGCACTCGCGCGGCGCGGCCTCGTGCCGGCGGCGGGGGAGACGGCGCGGGAGTTCGCCGCGCGGGTCGCGAGTGCCGTGCCCGCCGGCGCCGCCCCGTTCGTCGCGCTGACGACCGCCTACGAGCGCCTGCGCTTCGGCGCCACGCCGCCGAGCGAGGACGAGGCGCGACTGATCCAGCGATCGGACACGGAGCTCCTGCATCAGCTCGCCGCGCTCCACCCACGGTACAATCCGGCCTCACGGACCAGGTGACATGCCACGCCACGACATCGACATCGCCCGCGGGACCGTCTTCGACGCGTTCCTGACGACCGCGGAGGTCGCGCCCGGCAGGCCGTTCCTCTGCGCCCCGCCGGCGCCGGGACGCGCCTACCATCCCGCCGGCGTCGAGTTCACCTACGCCCAGACGAAGGAGCGCGTCCTCCGGCTCCTGGAGTGCTACCACGCCGCGGGCTACGGTCACGGGCACCGGGTGGCGCTGCTGCTCGAGAACCGCCCGGAGTTCTTCTTCCACTACCTGGCGCTGAACGCCCTTGGGTGCGGGATCGTGCCGATCAACCCCGACTACCGGCACGACGAGATGCTCTATCAGATGGAGCACTCGGAGGCGGATCTGGTGGTGTCGATCGCGAGCCGCGTCGCCGACCTCGAGGCGGTCGCGCGCGCGCGCGCGAAGCCCTTGCCCGTCGTCGGCGCGGAGTCCATGCCCACGACGCTGCCGCGGCCCGGGCCGGCGCCGCGGCCCGGAAGGCCAGGGCCCGACACCGAGTGCAGCCTCCTCTACACCTCGGGCACGACGGGTCGCCCCAAGGGCTGCGTCCTGACGAACTTCTACTACCTGAACGCGGGCGCCTGGTACCGCGACCTCGGCGGTCTCATTCGCTTCGCGCGCGGCGGCGACCGGATCCTGAACCCGCTGCCGCTCTTCCACATGAACTGTCAGGCGGTGACGGCGACCGGCGTGATCCTCACCGCGAACTGCCTGGTCTTGCCCGAGCGCTTCAGCCCCGCGCGCTGGTGGAAGGACGTCGTCGCCACGCGCGCCACCGTCATCCACTATCTCGGGGTCGTGCCGCCGCTGCTCCTGAACCAGGAGCCCGCGCCCGAGGAGCGCAAGCACGACGTGAGGTTCGGCATCGGCGCGGGCGTCGAGCCCGAGCTACACGAGGTCTTCGAGAAACGCTTCGGCTTTCCGCTGATCGAGGTGTGGGGGATGACCGAGACCGGGCGCATCTACGCCGACTGCTACGAGCCGCGGCAGCCGCGGACGCGCGCCTTCGGCCGGCCCTTCGGCGGGCTCGAGGCGCGGGTGGTCGACGACAAGGACCGCGAGGTCGCGCGCGGCACGGACGGCGAACTGCTCGTGCGCTTCGCCGGCCGCGACCCGCGCAAGGGCTTCTTCGCGGGCTACCTGAAGAACCCCGAGGCGACGCAAGAGGCGTGGCGCGGCGGCTGGTTCCACACGGGCGACGTCGTGCGGCAGGCCGAGGACGGCATGCTCCACTTCGTCGACCGGAAGAAGAACATCATCCGGCGCTCGGGAGAGAACATCGCCGCGGCCGAGGTCGAAGCCTGTCTCCAGGCGCATGACGCCGTGGCGCAGGTGGCGGTCCTCGCCGCGCCCGACGAGATCCGCGAAGAGGAGGTGCTGGCGTGCGTCGTGCCAATGGCCGGCGTCACGCCGGGCGCCGCACTCGCCGAGCGGCTCTTCGACTGGTGCATGCGACGGCTCGCCTACTACAAGGCACCTGGCTGGATCCTCTTCGTGCCGAGCCTGCCGACGACCGGCACCCAGAAGGTACAGAAGGCGCAGATCTTCCCGCGCGGCGAGGACCCACGGCGCCGCCCTGGGGCGATCGACCTCCGCGCCGGGAAGAAGCGCGGGTAGCCGAGCGAGGCGCCGGCGAGAGCTTATGCTAGTATCGCTTGCAACTCCATTTGGAGGATCTCATGCTCCGCGCCGTCCTCCTCGGCACCGGCTCACCGCCCCCCAACCCGCTCCGCCGGGGGCCCGCGACCCTGCTGGCCCTCGACGCCGAGCGGTTCCTCGTCGATGCCGGCTCCGGGGTCGGCGCCCAGCTCGTCCGGGCCGGGATCCGTCCGTACGACTGGCCGCGTGTCCTCATCACCCACCACCACTCCGACCACACGATCGACCTCGGCCACCTGCTGATCACGCGCTGGATCGTGGGGCAGAACGCGCCGCTCGAGGTCTGGGGCCCCGCCGGCACCCGCCGGCAGGTCGAGAAGCTCCTCGACTACCTCGGCTGGGACGTCGAGGTGCGCCGCGCCCACATGCACGAGCGCGAGCCGCCCCGGGTCAGCGTGACGGAGATCGAGGAGGGCCGGCTGATGGACGTGGGCGGCGTCCGGGTGAGCGCGTTTCTCGTCGAGCACGACCCGGTCAAGCCGGCCTTCGGCTTCCACTTCGAGGGGGGCGGCCGGCGCGTCGTCGTCTCCGGCGACACGCGCCCGTGCGAGAACCTGATGCGCTGGAGCCACGCCGCCGACGTCCTCATCCACGAGTGCTGCGAGATGGCGAAGACCTCGTGGTTCCCGGGCTGCGGCTGGCCGACGCTCGAGGACAAGATCCGCGACCTCGCGTCGTACCACACCCAGCCCGATCAGGTCGGGCTCGTCGCCCGCGAGGCGCGCGCCCGCACGCTCGTGCTGACGCATCTCATGCCCGGCTCGGAGCGGGCCGAGCTCGCGGCGGCCGCCGCGAAGCCCTTCGGCGGGCCCGTCGCGGTCGGGGAAGACCTCATGGAGGTGTGATGGCCGCGGAGCCCGTAGACCTCGTCGCGGCGCGGCGCTGGGTTGGCGGCGACCGGGCGCTGCTGCTCGAGCTCGTCGGCATCTTCGTCGCGGAGGCCGCCGCGCGCATGGCCGAGCTCCGCGCGTCGCTGGCGTCGCAGAACGTGAAGGAGCTCGAGCGCGTCGCCCACAGCCTCAAGGGCTCGGCGGGCATCCTGGGCGCGGGCGAGCTCCAGCAGGTCTGCGCCGAGCTCGAGCTCGCCGCCGCCGCGAAGCGCTTCGACGTCGCGCCCGCCCTCCTGGCCCGGCTCGACCACGAGCTCGGTCGCGTCGTCGCCTTCTTCCGCGACCCGGCCTGGCAGAGCCGGGGGATCGTGCCATGAGCGACGCGCGCCTGACTCAGGCCACCCGCGGTACACGCCGGCCTCGCGGACCCCGTTACAAATGAGCGACGCGCGCCTGACTCAGGCCACCCGCGGTACACGCCGGCCTCGCGGACCCCGTTACAAATGAAGGTCCTGATCGTGGACGACGAGCCCGTTCTCCGCCGGCTCCTCCAGACGTCGCTGACGAGCTGGGACTACGAGGTCATCGCCGCGCCGGGCGGCGCCGAGGCGTGGGAGATCCTGCGGCGCGACGACGCCCCGTCGCTCGCGATCCTCGACTGGACGATGCCGGGCGTCGACGGCCTGGAGCTCTGCAAGCGCGTGCGCGCGCTGCAGAAGCCGACGAAGCCGTACCTCATCTTCGTCACCGCGAAGGCGCGCACCCAGGACATCGTGACCGGCCTCGGGGCGGGCGCCGACGACTACATCATCAAGCCCTTCAACCGCGACGAGCTGCGCGCGCGCATCCAGGTGGGCGTGCGCATGCTGGACCTCCAGGCGGCCCTCGCCGAGCGCGTCCGCGAGCTGGAGGAGGCCCTGGCCCGGGTGAAGCAGCTGCAGGGTCTCCTCCCGATCTGCTCGTACTGCAAGAAGGTCCGCGACGATCGGAACTACTGGCAGCAGGTCGAGACCTACATCGAGGGCCACTCGGACGCCCTGTTCACCCACGGCATCTGCCCCGAGTGCCGCGTGAAGTACGTCGAGCCCGAGCTCGAGCGCCTGCGCCAGCGCCGGCGCGAGGAGGGCTGAGCCGGCCTTGGTACCGGGGTCCGCCAGGCCGGCGTGCACCGTGGGTGGCCTCAGTCAGGCGCGCTCCTCGACCACCCTCGCGTCGCTCATTCCGCTCAGGCCAGGTCGAAGACCAGCACCTCCGCCCGCTCTGTCGCCGCGAGGATGAGCGCGGACTCGCGGCTCGCGGCGGCTCCGTCGCCCTCGGCGAGCGGCTGGCCGTTCAGCGTGACCGCGCCCCGCGCGACCTGCACCCAGGCGTGGCGCCCCTCGCCGAGGGTGTGGGTGACGCGCTGCCCCGGCTCCAGGACTGCGGCGTAGACGCGCGCGTCGTGGTGGACCGTGACGGAGCCCTCCAGCCCGTCGCGCGAGGCGATCAGCCGGAGCCGGCCCAGCTTCTCCGTTTCCGGAAAATGCTTCTGCTCGTAGCTCGGCTCGAGGCCCCGCGCCTGCGGCAGGATCCAGACCTGGAGGAAGTGGACGGGCTCGCTCTTCGACGGGTTGAACTCGCTATGGAGGACGCCGGTGCCGGCGCTCATGCGCTGGACGTCGCCCGGGCGGATG
>Ga0209156_10000440_pt1 | contig 35159 bp, 35 predicted proteins | sample GraSoiAngelo_124_FD_185881 | JGI IMG/M metagenome (GOLD analysis project Ga0209156, IMG submission 185881) | Grasslands soil microbial communities from the Angelo Coastal Reserve, California, USA - 14_0927_05_20cm (SPAdes) (version 2) | ecosystem: Environmental > Terrestrial > Soil > Grasslands... | reverse complement strand
CTGACCGATCGACAATCCCGCTCCGACACGCCGACGTTCGATTTCATTCCCTTCGATGCGACGCATTGGCCTTATTGGTTCTCGCCGGAGCATGAAATTTTCAAACCCGCTGCCTTAACGAAGAATTCGCAACACGTTTTGCGCTCGCAGGCTGACATGCAAGTCGTGCGCAATCGTTATCGAAATGCCTGCCACTTCATCGACGAACAAATCAGCCGTATTTTCGCCGATCTGGATGCGCGCGGCGATTTCAACAATACCATCGTTCTCGTGCTGGGCGATCATGGCGAGGAATTTCAGGAACGCGGTCAACTGACGCATGCAGCAGTGTCGAACGATTTTCAGGGCCGGACACTGTTGTGGATGCACTTGCCCAACTTGCCGCTTAGCCAAATCTCCATCCCCGGCCCAACAACACATCTCGATATCGTGCCGACGTTGCTCTCCGCTCTCGGTTTTTCGACAGACGTTCTTTACACCCAAGGACGATCTCTGCTCGAACCACCGAAACGCCGGGAAATTCTCGCGCTCTGCGAAAATGGTTTTCGCGTTCCGCTTTATCGCGCCCTAGTCACGGACACCTACATTTCGCGATGGGCCTATCGTCCGCACCAATATCTTTTCTCCGGAGTTCAGCGTCGCGACGGTGCGCCTGTAGCCGGGAACGATTGGCTCGCCGAAGTCCGCGCTCATCTCAGCGAAGCCGCGCAGATGTACGAAGTGCTGCCGGATGTTTCTCAGCCCGACCGAAAATGAGCAACCTTAATTTTTTCGGCTAACTCGAACGCGCCAGCCTGCCCGCAACTTTTCCTTTTTCTGCTCGCAATCTTCTTGGAACCGAAGGACATCCGCCGTCAGTTGTTTCTCAAGCGATTCCACGTCATCGAATTTTCCGGCGGCGGCGGCCTTCCTAATCTGGTCGGTCAGAAAAATTTTCCTTTCCGCAATTTTCGCCTGGAATGAGGAATCGATCTCCCCCAGCTCCGCCTTTTGCTCGGCCGTCAACGTCACGCTTGGGGAGTTTTTTTGCAGCCTTTCCATTGCCAGCTCGTAAGCAGACTTCATCGTCAAAACCGTTGCTCGTTGCGTTGGCGAAATCAATTTCTAAGTTAAATCTGTGGGCCGAACGATTCGTTTGATCAGTACCGACTTCGACGGCACTCTCGTCGCTCACGACAACGATCCGGTACTCGATCCGGCTTGCATTGGATTGATCGGGCAGTTGCAGCGGGACGGCGCTCTCTGGACGATCAACACCGGTCGCTCGGTCGAACTGCTCGAATCAGGTTTGCTCGATTTCGAATTTCCCATTCGGCCCGATTTCATCCTCACCAGCGAACGCGACGTCTTCCGGCCATCGCGCAATGGCGGCCAGTGGGAGCCATTTGGTGATTGGAACGATCGTTGTGCGCAGGCCCATTCGGACTTGTTCAATTCCGCTCAATCCGTCCTGACCGAGATCATCGATTTCGTGAACCGGGAAACCAAAGCACGCGTGATTTATCTCGGCGCCGCGGCCGAAGGCGTCATTGCAACGAGCGAGGAAGAAATGGATCGGATCACGGAATTCGTCGAGCGAGTGCGAACCAGACAGCCCGAATTTAATTATCAGCGCAACACAATCTATTTGCGTTTCTGTCATGCCGATTACCACAAAGGTGCCGCGCTCGCCGAACTGTCGCGGCTGATCAATATTCCGCGCGAAGAGATTTTCGCGGCGGGGGATCATCACAATGACGTTTCAATGCTCGATGGCCGTTTCGCCGCGATGCCAGCTTGCCCCGCGAATGCGATTGACCAGGTGAAAGACGCAGTGCGCTCAGCCCGCGGCTACGTAGCCGGGCGCGAATTCGGTGCCGGCGTTCACGAAGCTCTTGTGCATTTCCTGAATGGAAATGCGCGTTAAAGGGTTGAAGGGTTAGAGCGAAGAGCCCATGCAACGTTTCAATGCTTCAACGCTTTAACATCACCTGCCACAGAAATTGGCAACTCTGCGTCAGCCTCGATTTTCCCAGCGAAGCGATTCGTCATGTAAGTCATCATCAGGACCCAGAAAGCAAGGGCGAGGGCGAAGAGCGGAAATTGCAGCGCCAATGGAAGCGAATAAATAACCGCCATTAACGGGATCCAAACTGCCCAGGTCGCGATCAGGACCGGCAAAGCATGCTCGCGATAATATTGCCAGGTGAGCAGTGGGCGCAGTTTCGCGAAGGAATACCCACTATTTTTCCAAGCGTATCCCCAGATACCGAAAGGCGCGGCAAAAAACGGATTGTAACCAAACTGGTCGAGACAGATTTTAGCAGCCACAATCGGCAGGCTGGTGCGATCACCCAACCACTCCGCCAGGGCGCGATACATCAGGTTAACGAGAAAGCCATCGAACGCCCAGAAGGGTGCGTTAAAAATAAAGTTGCGTACATTTTGCAGCCGAATGCGTCCGCGCTGAAAAAATACGATAACGAACAGCTCGGGTAAAACTGCGCCCACGATTGCCGACGCGATCAAAACAAAAATGAGACCGTGCCGCTGCTTGAAACCAGCCAGCGCGTTCAGGAATGCTGCACTCGGCGGATGAAGGTAATAGGCGAGCAAAATCGCCAGCATCACGCTTTGCAGAACAAACGTCGGCGCTGTGTTTGCTTTAGCCGCTTCCCACCCAATCAGCCACGGTGAGCGTTGAGGCGGCATGCGCGCAAACTGGCGTGTGGCCGCGCCGCTTCAAGGGGAAAGAAAACGCGATCACTGCTTTTATGGTCTCGCCCCCAGCTGCATTTCGCAGGTAATCAGCTAAGTTCGACCGTGAGTGCACCGGCTAAGATAGATATTAAATCGTTGCATCTCGACGAGCTGCGCGGGATTGCCCAGCCATCGTATCGGGCCGGCCAAATCGTGGATTGGCTTTATAAGAAACGCGTTCACTCGTTCGCCGAAATGACCGATTTGCCGCAAGCTTTGCGTCAGCAACTCACAGCCAATTTTTGTTTCGGTAAAATCGATGCCTTACGCGTCCTCGGATCCAAAGATACAACGCGGAAATTTCTCTTTCGATTGAGCGACAACAATCTCATCGAATCGGTCCTGATCCCGGCATCGCCCGCACTTTATGGATCGCCCTCGGATCGCCGCACGATTTGCATCTCGACTCAGGTCGGTTGCGCCTACGGCTGTAAATTTTGCGCGAGTGGGCTGGATGGTTGGAAACGAAACCTGCGCGCGGATGAAATCGTGAACCAAATCATGGCGGTCGAAGAAGCGACCGGCGAGCGCATCGATAACATTGTCTTTATGGGAATGGGCGAACCGTTGGCGAACTATGATAATCTCCTGCGCGCGATTCAGATCATCAATGCGCCTTGGGGAATCGGGATTGGCGCGCGTCGCGTAACCGTCTCGACCAGTGGGTTGGTTCCGCAAATTCGCCAATTGTCAGACCAACCACTGCAAATTCGGCTCGCCGTTTCATTACACGGCGCCAGCGACGATGTGCGCAGCCGGATCATGCCAGTGAATCGCAAGTATAACTTGAGCGCGCTCCTTGATGCTTGCCGCTATTTCACCTCACGGAAGAAACAGCGGATCACGTTTGAATACATATTAATCGCGCAAGTAAACGATTCGGACGAACAAGCGCGCCAGCTGGCAAAACATGCGCGTGCCTTGCAGGCAAAAGTTAACTTGATCCCATACAACAAGGTTGAAGGGCTGGATTGGACGCAGCCTTCTCAAGATCGTCAGAAGAAATTTCTTGGCGTTCTGCGTGCGGCCGGCGTACGTGCGACCCTTCGCCGCGAAAAAGGCGATGACATTGCCGCGGCCTGCGGACAACTGCGCTTGCAAACAGAACGCGGTTTGGCAGCGGCTGTTCTCGAGTCAAGTGGCTAAATCGATTGCGCCCCGTTGCAAGCTGGCGTTTATTTCTTCATGGCCGGATTCGATCACCAGCCGGAACGCGCTTGGGACGAATACGATTGGGAGCGTTTTCTCCAGCAGCAGGACCATAAGACCGAGAAATATATGGAACTGCTAGAGAAGTATCTGGATGATCCAAATCGCGATCAAATTATTGCCCGTGAAATGGGCTGGACCCAGCTGCTCGATGGGCGCGATTGGACCCAGGAGGTAGACGCGTTGCTGGAGGAAGATGAGGAAGAAAAACCGCCGCCGCCGGACTCCTTCGAAGACCACAGCCTTTACCGCGCGGCCTTTGCCCTGACCGTCTGGATCGATCACATGTTTGATCAGGACGCGACCCTGCAAAACGAGCCTTCAGCGGTGAAGCTGGCCACGCATGCGGCGCTGGCGAGCGCAAAACTGGCCGCCGCCCTCAGCGGCGAAGACGTCGATGAAATCGGAATGACGATCGCCTATTTGAAACGTGCGCTAAAAGCGATCACGCTCTCAATGGATGCGGCCGCGGCGCTCCTGCGCGAGAAGCGGATCGCTGCCCCCCAGCATGCCGTCCTTCTGCAACGGCTTTTCCAGGTGCGCGACGGGATTATTACGCTAATCGGTGAATATCGCTGCGAATGGCGCCGGCGCTTCGGCTCCGAAGGCTTTCGGGGTTGAATGAATTAAATCGCTGCGCCTCCGTCCAATTATGCAAACGGAAGCGTCTGTGGCTCAACCCGATGTCTCCGAACTGGAGCTGGTAAAACGGTGCCAGAAAGGTGACAGCGGGGCATTTGATGAGCTGGTAGTACGCTACCGCACCCGAGTTTTTGGAATGATCTACAACATGGTCCATAACGAGCAGGATGCCTGGGATCTTGCTCAAGACAGCTTCGTGAAGGCGTGGAAATCCATCGATCGCTTTCGCGGGAAGTCCTCATTTTATACCTGGCTCTATCGGATCGTTATGAATGTGACCATCGATTGGCTCCGCAAAAAACAGGTCAAAGGAGGTGGAACGGAATTCGATGACAATGTTCAGCTGCGAGAAATCGATCCGGCCTCGAAAACTGTTCCGCGAGCCGAGCCATTGCCGCACCAGCGAATGGAGCGGCGCGAGGTGCGAGCGCGGATTGATCAAGCAATCGAGCAACTGTCGGCAGAACATCGGGCGGTAATTTTGATGAAGGAAACCGAAGACATGCAATACCACGAGATCGCGGAAGCGCTCGGTTGTTCCATCGGCACCGTGATGTCGCGACTATTTTATGCGCGCAAAAAACTGCAGAACCTATTGAGGGATGTTTATGAAAACGTTTGAGGAAAAGTGGACAGCCTGGATCGACGACGAGCTAACAGGTCGTGAGCTCGAGGAGTTCCTTGCCTCGCTCCCGGATAGGGCTGCAGCGCAGGCGGAGAAGCAGAATGCGAAACAAGTCGGTTCCCTTTTGCGCGAGCAAGCGATCGCCCTAAGCAACGCTGATTTCTTCAGCCATCAATTACGGGAACGTTTGGATCGTGAGAACGCGCCGGTGCGATCGGAGCCTGACGCAATTCGGACCGGCTGGTGGACGATTCGTCGCCTGCTTTGGGGTGGAATCACCTCGCTCGCAGTCTTTACGATTTGCGCAGTAGTGGTATTTCGCGAAAGCACACCGTCGAGTCAGTCGGAATATCTGACCCAGATTTTGGAGTCTCGGGTTGATCCGACCGTAAGTCCGAACGCGACTATTTCGATGTTCGAGAAAAAGGACGACCACGTGACCGTCCTTTGGGTGGATGGTCTGCAATCATTGCCGCCCGAATATGCGGCAAAATAAAAATGAGGCGGCGTCTCCTGTTACTAATCGCGACTCTATCCGTCGCGTTTAGTATCGGGGGGGCGTCACTTCCAGAACAAACGGTCTGGAGTGGATTAATTATCGCGAGCAATTCGCCACCAACCGAGCCGACGCCGGCGGAGGTGACGCAAATTGAAGGAACGCTGCGGAAGCTCTTTGGTTATTCCCAGTTCCAGCTTATCGGTGAAGCGCGCAAGACATTAAAAACCGGCGAAGAAGACTGGCTCGCGACCAGTAAATATTTTTCATTGCATGTCGATTCTCGGGGCGAAAAGGCCGATGCCTACGTTCTGAATCTGAAGCTTTTTCAGGAACAAAAGCTATTGTTGGAAACCAAAGCCAGGCTGAGCAAGGCAAGCCCACTGGTCATTCGCGGTCCCCAGGTAGGCGACGGCCAGCTTGTCATCGTGCTGGTGGTGCAGTAGAACCTCGACGCGATTTTTTGCCATCACTCTAAGTCGTCCCATCAGCCAAGAAACCGCGATCGAGCGTTGACGACGTTCGCGAACAGTTCAATTAGTGACGCCGGGCGTGGATTGGGTAGCGCAGGCGTCTCGCGTGTTGGTTTCGGCGTCACGCCCAAACAGGCTTTCCAAGCAAGTGGCTTGAATGGGTTGATCGGGCGTCGCGAAAAGTTCGCGAAAGCGGAACACTTTCGCCAGCAGGCGACACACGCGCGACCCAGTATCACAGAAAACGCTCGATTCGCACTGATCATCGGCTCTTCCAGAAACTTGACGGCTTTAAGCCGTCAAGTTCGGATGGCCGGTTCCGGCTTTCGGATTTATGCGATGGCTTATAGTGCGCGGATGCGTTTCTTTGTTCTGATTTATCTTTTTGCCGCTGTGACTTCTCTCTACGCCGAAAAACCTTTCGATTTCGCCAGCACACCGGGAAAATTGCCGAAACAGGTCCGGCCGACGGAGTACGCGATTTGGTTTAAACCCGACCTCAAAAAGCTCACCTTTGCTGGCCGGGAAACGGTGAAGCTGAATGTCGAAAAATCGAGCCGCGAGATCGTTTTGAATGCGCTCGATCTCACGATTACTGATGCAGAGATTGACGGCAAAACGGTTCCGAAAACGGCGATCAAATTCGACGGCAAAAACGAGCTGCTGACAATTGCGTCGCCCCAAGAACTAACGCCGGGCCATCACGCGCTCGCGCTTAAGTTCACCGGCAAGATCAATCAATTTGGCCGCGGCCTCTTCTACGCCAAGTATCAGGAGGAAGGGACCGGCGCGAAGAAGATGTTCCTCGGAACGCAGTTCGAGGCTACAGATGCACGGCGACTTTTTCCCTGCTGGGATGAGCCGGTTTTTCGTGCGCGTTTTCAGTTAGCCGCGGTCGTCCCGGAAAATTGGATGGCGGTTTCGAACATGCCGGTTGCTAGTGAAAAAAAAGTCGCGGGCGGCCGCGAGGTGGAATTTCAGCCGACGCCTTTAATGTCCAGTTATTTGAATGTGTTTTGCGCAGGCGAATTCGACGCGATCGAATCGGAAGTAGACGGAGTAAAACTGCGCATCACAACCACAAAAGGCAAAGCAGAGAGCGCGCGTTATGCATTGGAAGCTACTGCCCAGATTTTGCATTATTATAACGAATACTTCGGGGTTCCTTATCCACTGCCAAAGCTGGACCAGCTTGCGATTCCGGGCGGATTCGGCGGCGCGATGGAAAACTGGGGTGGAATCACCTACTACGAAACGGCATTGTTATTTGATCCGGCAAACTCATCGGCCGCGACCAAACAACGCGTTTATGAAGTAATCGCACACGAAGTCGCCCATCAATGGTTCGGTGATCTCGTCACTATGGCATGGTGGGACAATCTCTGGCTCAACGAAGGATTCGCTTCCTGGATGGGTACGAAATGCACCGCTCATTTTAATCCGCAATGGGAAGTCTGGCTGGAGAAAGGGATTCCACGAGATCCCGCTCGGCGGATTGGGATGGCTAAGGAACAGGCAATGGAAGGCGACGCCCGCGCGACCACCCATCCGATCCAGCAGAAGGTCGCCACCGAAGCCGAGGCCAACAGCGCTTTCGACGACATCACTTACAAAAAAGGGCAGTCCTTTCTGCGCATGCTCGAAAGTTTTCTGGGCGAAGAACCCTTTCGCGATGGAATTCGGCGTTATATGCAGGCCCACAAATATTCCAACTCAACCACCGCGGATTTATGGAATGCGCTGACCGAAGCTTGCGGCAAGCCCATTGTCGAAATTGCGGCCGGCTGGACCGAGCAGCCCGGTTTTCCAGTCCTGAATGTGAACCGGGAAGCCAATGGCAAAGTCGCGCTCTCACAAGAGCGTTTCACGGTTAATTTTCGCGCGAGCACGGGCGGCACTTGGAAAGTTCCCCTCACCTATTTCATTGATGGCCAGAGCGCGCCGGCCACGCTCTTGATGTCGGAGAAAATAGCGACGTTTGAAGATGTTCCTTCTGATCGCGCGCTGAAACTAAACGTCGAAGGCGCGGGCAATTATCGCGTCGCATACGATGAGACGTCGTGGAAGCTGCTACTTGCGAGTTTGCCCGGGATGAACGTGCCCGATCAGGTGAATTTGCTGAGCGATGCGTGGGCTTTTGTCCAGGCTGGCCGCCAACCCTTCACCTTTTATACTGGCCTGATTGATCGGCTGTCGCCGAGCACCGCGCTCGCGGCTCGCGAACAAATCATCAATGCCTTCAATTCAATCGATCATCTTCTTGCCGGCGCATCGGAGCAGGAAGAATTCCGCCGCTATGCGCGGCACGTTTTGCGACCTACTCTCGATACTCTCACCTTGCAGCCAAAAGCCAGCGAACCGATGACAGCTTCATTGTTGCGCGCAAGCCTGATTCAGGAACTCGGCTTGTTGGGCGATGAAGAAGTCATCACAACGTGCCGGCAAAACTTCGAGAACTATTTGAAGGACCGATCGAGTGTTCCGGCCGATCTGCGCGCGCCGACGTTTGCCATTACCATGCACTACGGCGACGCAGCCACCTGGCACAAGTTGCACGAACTCGGTTTGAAAACAACGAGCACCGAAGAAAAACAAAATTATTACGACGCGCTCGCCTTTGCCACCGATCCCAAGCTAATCCAAAAATCGTTAGCTATTGCTTTAACCGATGAGCTGCCGACGAGCCGCGCTGTTTTCATGGTCTCGAAAGTTGCCCGGGAAAGCGACCGGCCAGAGCTGGCCTGGGAATTCGCCAGAAAAAACCTGAAAGCGTTGGTGGCAAAAGTCGATGCCCTTAATGCCAACAGCTATTTGCCTAGTCTTTTCACATTTTTCTACGATCCGGCGCGAATCGAGGAATTAAAAGCGTTTGCGCAGAAAAATCTCTCGGAACCGAGCCAAAAACCGGTCGAGATTGCTTCGGATGAAATTCTATTCCGCGCAGATTTCCGCAAACGCTTGATCGATCAGTTGCACACATTGCAATAACCTCATCCCGAGCGTAAGCGGAGGGCTCCCGTAGTGTTGCCTTGAAGGCTTCATGGCCATATCCCTCGACTACGCTGGGATGACCGGGAGCAAGTGACCCTACCGCGGCACCGGATTTTCGGGAGCAGTAGGTGAAGGGGAAATTGGAATTCCCATTTTTGACGCAGTGATCATCGCTTTGGCTTGCTGCCAGCCGTACCACGCACGGCTTAAAAGGAAAAACGCCAACACCGCCCACCACACCGATCCGGCCATCAATCCCACGATTCCAAGAATTGCTCCACCAATGAGACCAATCACACTGGAAATTTGCAAACTTCGAATTTCACCGAATGGAAACCAGAGCAAACCTCGCACGATTTGTCCGCCATCGAGTGGAAAGACTGGGAGGAGATTGAACCCGAGAAGGACGGCGTTGATAAGGTTCAAATCGCGAAAGAAAACCGCCACGTCGCTCCCGGGCAGTGAGGCCTGTGCCAGCATCGACACAAACGCGAGCACGGGAAGTAGAATGACGTTTACGAGAGGGCCAGCTGCGATGCTCCATAGATAAGCGCCGGGGCGGCGGGGCGGATTTACAAACGCAATGCCTCCTAACGGCCAGAGCACGATCCGATCTGCTATTCCCCCAACCTGGCGACAAGCAAGCGCGTGTCCAAATTCGTGAATGAGCACGATGGCAAATACCGAGATGTATTCGAGCACGCCCCAGACCGGCGACTCGTAACGACGGATGTATCCGGAGATGTAGATCGCCGCCACCAGGAACCAACTGAAATGCAGGAAAACTTCAATCCCCGCAAAACGAAAAAGACGAATTACGCCGCTTCGCATCGAAGTTATTCCGCCGAAACTGAGTCCGTTGCAAACCGCTTAAAGCGTCACCTCGCTTTGCGGAGTTTCCGGCGTGATTAGCAAGCGCATCGGAATCATCGCCGATTCGAAGAAACCGTGGCGTTTGAAGAACGCCTGCGATTTGATTTCGGGTCGATCGGTCAACAAGGTGATGCGCAGGAAATTTTTCTTGCGGGCAAAGTCGATGGCGTATTCGAGCAATTGCGAGCCGTAACCATGATCGCGAAACCCTTTGTGAATGACGAGGTCCTCCAACAACATGACGAAGCCGCCTTCCGCCGTGCTGATGGTAAAGAGCAAATTAATCATCCCGACGATGGAATGATCGCGTCGGAGAACAAAAACACGCCCCCGGTTCGGCTGCTCGAAAATCAATCGCAACCCGCGTAACTGTTTCTCCTTGTTCGGCCGAAAATCGCTCTCTTCACTGAAAAGCTCGCCGAGCAGATCGGACAATTCGTCCAGGTCTTCGGCCGTCGCCGGCTCAATGACGACATGACTCATTGTGGTTTTATCATCGAAAAAGGGGGCAGTGGCAACCCACGGTTTTGGCTGGGGACGTGGTGAGCGCGAAATTTTCTTCTGTAGCAGTGCTCTATGACCGCCGAAGATTTCTTCTCGCGCGGCGAGTTCGGCGGTCATAGACCGCCGCTACGGCATTGACAATCGGAGCGTCACTTTTACTGTTCCCGTCCCTTCCACCGCTCCATGAAACGCACCTATCAAGCATCGAAACGAACGCGCAAACGCCAGCATGGTTTTCGTGCGCGCATGAAAACGAAGGGGGGCCGTGCCACCCTCGCGCGTCGGCGACAACGAGGCCGTAAGCGTCTGCTGCCGAAGGGTGTCGAGAATCATTACGCTCGCCATACCCAGGCCTAATTTTTCCCGTTTCGCTCGTGTTCCTGCTTTTTCTGGCAATCGAAAATCGCCAATCTAAAATTGCGAAGCCGCACCGTTAGCTCAATTGGCAGAGCAGCTGACTCTTAATCAGCGGGTTGCAGGTTCGATTCCTGCACGGTGCACCTCCTCCTGCTCCTGCTCGTGCTCGAAAACAACAACCCTTTAGCGTCCCCAACGCGGAACGCGTCCGTTCCATTCCTCGTAGGAGGCCCCAGCGCTGATATGAATTCTTTCGTTCCCCACCTCACCAAAAATGTATCCTTCCTTGTATTCGCCGCCGAATTTCCCGCTCGACCTGCCGTACAAGAATCCCACTTCGCCGGTAACATAATCGAAGTTCGGCCGCAGATCGAACAACCGATCGGACGAACCCTTGGCCGATGTTGGCGGAAGGCTCACTTTCGGTGATTCCATCGCGGCTGAAAGAGGAAGGAAATTCTGCGGTGTTGTTCCCATCAAATTAAATGTGGCCGACAACGAAAAAACGTCTCGATTTGAAAACGGAAATCCGAACACAGGATTGTCCAAACTGTTGAAAAGGCTCGGTTGAAGAAGGACCGAACCATTGTTCGCCGTCGTAATACTCCGTAACTGAGCGAGTGTGAAAGTGCCGCCATGCCCGGGCGGCGAACCGGACGCTTGCTCCGCCGCCAGCGAGAAACAAAGGCCAAGAAAAGCGACGACAGGAAGAAGTCCGCGTTTGATCATCGGAGAATTCACAGCCAAAAGACGGCCAGCGCCAGTGAAATCTTGATGCAGGAAATGCTTTATGCAAAGCGAAACCTTGATGGTTGGATAAAGTTGCGCTGCGACGTGATTTGAAACCTCAAATTGAGGAAACGAAATTGTTGGGAAAACTAAAATCCATTACCCAACATACCGCTGTGCAATCGGCATGCGGCGACCGACACCGAAGGCACGGCTTGTTACCTTCAGGCCGGGGGCCGCTTGGGCGCGTTTGTATTCATTGAGATCGACGCGACGCTGCACCCAGCGCACCGTTTTTTCATCAAACCCATGGGCGATGATCTCTGCCGGGCTCAAATTATCTTCAACATAGGATCGCAGAATCGCATCAAGTACATCATACGGCGGAAGTGTATCCTGGTCCTTCTGGTTTGGACGCAGTTCCGCGCTCGGCGGTTTTTCAATGGTGGACGCCGGAATAATCTCGCGTTTGCCCACCCGCGACGTCTCTGAGTTAATGAAACGGGCCAGCTCATAAATCATCGTTTTGGGCACGTCGCTGATGACGGCCAGCCCGCCCGCCATGTCGCCGTAAATTGTGCAATAACCGACCGCCAGTTCGCTTTTATTTCCGGTTGAGAGAACTAGGTGACCGAATTTGTTTGAGAGTGCCATCAAGGTCATGCCGCGCAACCGCGCTTGCATATTTTCTTCGGTCGCATCTTCAGTGCGGCCGGTAAAAACTTCTTTGAACTGCGCTTTGAAGACAGCGAAAGCGTCGGCGATCGGAATTTGCAGACATTGAATCCCGAGATTCTTCGCCAGGGCTAAAGCATCCAGAACGCTGCCGCGCGAAGAAAATTGACTCGGCATGGAAACGCCGGTGACGTTATCAGCGCCGATCGCGTCCACCGCAATCGCCGCGACCACGGCGGAATCAATTCCACCGCTTAATCCAAGCACGGCACTTTTGAAGCCGCACTTGGCCAGATAATCGCGCAAGCCCAGACGCAAGGCGGCATAAAGTTCCTGGACAATATCGACTGACGCGACTTTTAAACTGGGCGCACTTTCGGAATCGACGATCACACTGGCCTCTTCGAAAGGTGGGAGCTGCGCCAGTAGTTGACCGCTCGCATTCACCGCGATGGAATTGCCATCAAACACCAGTTGGTCATTGCCGCCGACGGCGTTGCAATAAAAAATGGGGCGCTGATACGTCCCAGCTAATCCGCAAATCATTTCCCGTCGCACCGACGGTTTTCGAAGGCTGAACGGCGATGCGCTCACATTCAAAATCATCTCCGCTTCCTGAGTGACGAGCGCGCGCACGGGATCGACATCGTACAACGGGCGCGGCAAATAACGTTCCGTCCAAATATCTTCGCAGATGGTGACACCGATGCGATGGCCGCGAAAATTCAGCGGCGCGATTTGGCGGGCCGGCTCAAAGTAGCGATCTTCATCGAACACGTCGTAGGTGGGGAGGAGCGACTTGTGCGTTTTCTGCAACGCTTCTCCTGCTTGTAGCAAGGCAGCAGCATTATGAAATGGTTTGCCGCGGCCTTCGTTGTGATCGACGAAACCAACCAGCAATGCCGGTTTGCTCAGCCGTTTTTGTAGCTCGTCGAGTACGGCCAGATTTTCCGGAACGAAGCGCGACTTAAAAACGAGATCTTGCGGCGGATAACCGGTCACAGCTAGCTCGGGAGCGATCACGATGTCCGCGCCAGCGTGCGCCAGTTGATCGTAAGCCCCAGCGATCTTCTCGAAATTGCCGCGCAGGTCGCCGACCGTTGGATTAATTTGGGCGAAACCGATCTTCATCCACGCAGTAACGTTATGCGCGGTGCAAAGAGCAGCAAGAATTTCGCCTATTTCTTTTCGCTGCCCATGACGGTGCGATGTTCGTAACCGCCGTTCAAGGCCTTGTCGGCACCTTCCACGAAAACCTTTCCCCATTGAATCAGGCAAGCGGCGGCGAAACCCGCAACTGCGCAGATAATTACTTTCTGGATAAAGGTCGCCTGCATGCCCTCTTTAAGAGCACGTGAAATGCCATGGCTAAAGATGGATCGGGGCAATGCCGAAGACCGATCCGCCTCGGCCGCGGGCTCTTACTATCGCCCAGCCGGCTCGATTCAACTTTGGGGACCGGCGTTGAACTCTCCTTTTCCTACCAAAATCCCCATTGCTGAGTCTGCATTATCCAGAAGCCGAGGAGCAAATTGGTTACGGCGTGGGCGAGAACGCACGAAGCCAGACTCCGGCTGCGATAGGCAACGACATTATAGAGCGCGCCGGCAACGAACGCGGCCAACCAATCCGCGCGTGAGTGACTAAAGGTGAACGCAAGTGCGACGATGGCGAATGAGGGCCAGGTGAATTTGCCAAACGAAACTCGCTCGAAATGTTCGTCGATAACAAAGCGAAGCAGGAAGCTGCGCCAGAAAATTTCTTCCATCACCGGAACGACAATAACCAGGCGGAAAAAACGAAACGAAATCGTAAACCAGTAAAGTGCGGAATTGTTCCCAAGAATTTCCGGATCGAATCCAATTGTGCGCGGCGCGAAGTTAAGAAATTGCTGCGGCGCGATCCAAAGAACAAAAACGGCGAACGCAATCAGGATGGTGAAGCCAACGTTTTTCAGTCCGCGAAATGCGTAGTATTCTCGAAAACAAAGCAGCAGCGCGCCGCAGAGAATTGTTTGTGCCGGATAAACCCAAAACTCGGCATGACGAAGAACAAAGGCGTGGCCGTGCGCAGTGACTAATTGGCAAAGCGCGAGCAAAGTCAGGAACAGAACCATCGGCAGGACGTGCGCGATGAGTTTGCGGCGATGAGATTGCATTTCGTTTTTCGAAACGGAATTGTTATTTTCCCAACATGCCCGAGCAGAAGGACACAAGCGCCGAGGCTTTGGCGCGCGCACTCGAGTTGGAGCTGGCGCAGAAGCGCCTGCACTGGCAGCGCGACCGAGAAAAATATCGCACGCTGCGCGTTCTAAGTTTCGGTTTCCTGTTCATCATTATTCTCGCAGGGCTGATTGCGTTCTTCTTTTTCTTTTCACGCACGAACGGGATGCGCGACCAACGTCCTCAACCCTCGCCTGCAGCAGAAGAATCTTCACATTAAGATCGGCTCGCGACCGAGGTAAAGACTCGATCGGCCACGTTGAAGATACCGCGCTTGTGGCTGCGCCGAATTGACATCACGCAAGGCGCATCCTGACCGGAACACAGACTTCCAGGTCTGTGCGCCCAGCGGAGTTTTACTCCGTTGAAGTTTCGGTGAAAAACACAGCGGGGAAAGTCCCAGCTGGGCGGACAGGCCACAGGCCTATGTTCCGCTCGCGCGCTGCAGCTACGGCGGGACGGTTAACAATACGCCAAAATATTCCCCAGAAATCCTAGCGAATTAAATCGGCAGCCGCATGGCTTCGAACCGTCTGGGAACCGCTCTGCCGCTGATTGATCACAAATGTATTGTTGTCGCCATATTGCGCCCAGGGCCCGTGCGGAACTTCTTCGAACTCCACGAAACGCCAGTCGGTCACGTCGGTGTCGCCAAGCTCGAGAAAATCGCGCACCGCTGGCGATACATCGAGACCGGCGCCCTTGTTCAGATTTGGTTTGGGTCGCTCGTTACCGAAAACGTATTGCCAATGATCGGTACGAAACGGCCCAGCATCTTCCCATTGCGCATAGGCGATGCGATTGCCTTTGCGAATCGCAACCCAACGTCCCTTGCACGTACTAACCGCCGGCCCTTGATAGGCGTCCTTGAACCATGGAACTACCTGGGGCGCTTCCGACCGATGACCGCTCGAAGCCTTGTCGTTGTAAGGCAGCGCGCAGTAAAAGGGATTTTGCCGCGGGGTGAAGTTCGCCGGAACGTAACCAGCGCGGTGAGCGCGATCAGGATTATCGAATCCGCCGTAGCTGTGGGTCCAATTTTTGTCCCACGAACTTGAGCGATTTGGGACAGGATTGTTCGCGCTCGGTTGCTCACCAATCCAAAAAACGGTCGTCACAATTTCCTTTTTCCACGGATAACGTTCCGCGTGTCGGGGCGGATCCTCTCGCGCCGGAACAAAGGCGGTTGTCGTTTGCAGCAGGGAAAACGGATCCTCCGACGCGCGATCCGATTTCTTGCTCATCTTTTCCTTGGCCGGCAAAATTTTCGCGGGAGCGGAGTGAGTGAAGAAAGAAGTGATCGAGGAAATTATCACCGCGAGCGTGTGAGTGAGGGTTCCCGGCTTCATCCGTTTTTTGGAAGTGGTGAAAGAAGCTTTCTTTCTCATAAGAATCGGTCTGTCCGCGCAGGACGCGCGTGGTTTCGAACGAAAAAGCTAACGTTGCACAACCGTTAACTGTGCCTTCTCGACGAGCTTTCTTTCCTCCGGCAACAAATCGGCTTTTTCGCCTAAATCAAGAAATTTCGCCGCGCGCGAGAAATCATCGCTGCTCGCCAATATGACACCGTAGTAAGCGGCAATTTGCGGCCGTTCCAACTCCGCCTCGGAAAAACGTGCGAATATTTGCAACGCTTTTTTTACATCACCCTCGAGATAAAGTGAAAAAGCATACGTGGCCGCGTAGTCAGCATTCTTCGGCTCCTGTTCATAAACCTCTCGCGCCAGGCGGTGAGCGCCTTCCGCGTTCAAATTTAACAGCAGCGAGATTTGCGCAAGATTGTTGCGCACCGCACGATCGCTGGGTCGCGCTTTCTCCAGATGAGCTAGCACGCGGTAAAGCTCCCGCGTGTCACGTCGCGCAGCATAGAAATGGTAAAGCATTCGCAAAGTTTTTTCGGTATTGGTCGGATTTTTCGCGGCCAGCCACCACAAATCGAGCGTTTCATTTTGCCACCCCCATTTGCGAGCCAACTCCGCCAATCCAAAGATTTGTTCGGGACGGGCGCTCACCCTGGCGACCGCTTCGTTCCATTGCTGACTTGATTCCTGCGCCCGGCCTAGCTCACGCAGCGCCCGCGCCGCCAATGCATTTCGCATGTAATCCGAGGTTTCCCAATTTGTTCCCCGGCAAAACTCCGCCAGCGCCTTCCAGTCACTGGTAGCGATGAACGCGTCCGCGACATTGACTGGAATGGCTCGTTTTACCAACATGGTTGGTGGCAACGTTTTTATCCACTCCACCGCTTCGATTGACATTTTCTGCCAGTTCATCCACCCGATTAATGCACCGACCTTGGTTGGATCGTCGCGTGCATCTTTCTTCAATTGCTCGAGCAACGATTGGGTTTCGCCATCGCCGGCTGCCTTCAGTATCGAAAGCAGAAGTAAACGATCGGAGAAATCCCGGTTGGGCAAACGATCCAGCTGCCCGGCATAATCCAGCGCGCGCGTTATTTGATTACGACGCAATGCATCATCGGCCAGACGGTGTGTGGCATCGTGCCGAAAAGATTCATCGCCACACAGATCGAGCAGTTCGCGCAGGCCGACTTCGTGGGTCGCAACGTCGTTAGCCGCGACGTGAAGTGTCGCCAGGGCCAATTCATATTTCCGGTTTTGCGGATCGATTCGCTTGGCTTCGAGCAACTCCTTCTCGTACCCAGGCAGGTCGTGCCGGACGAGCGCGGCATCACTTCGCAAGGCGTGATACTCCGCCGTTCTTCTGCCTGGCTCCGGCATGGCATCAAGTGCTTTGCTCGCGCTATTAGCATCGCCGAATCGAATGGCACAACGCGCCCAGGCTGTGACATCACCCTCGGCGTTCTTGCTCAATTCCGTCACTCGTCGCCAAAACTCAATCGCTCTGCGCAAATCCGCGCTCTCCGCCGATCGCGCGATTACTCGCATGGCATCCGCATTCTCGGGACTTAGCTCCAACGCACGTTGGGCGTCCAGGCTGGCGTGTTTATAATCGCGTTCGTTTACGAGAGCATTTGCCTCCGCTAGCAACCGTCGCACTTGCCAAGCGCGAAATGCGCTCAGGCTGAAATAGCCACCAGCACCGAGAAGAAAAACTAATCCAACAACGGTAAGAAAAATTTTTAGGAGCGAACGCTCGATCTTCTCATTCAATCCCAGCACGATGGATCTTTGCGATGGGGCAGCCGAAGTCAATCTGAGGTCAGAGTAAATTCGCGCGGCATCATCAAACTGCGCTATCGTCGGGCGCATGACGAAATTGAGATGGATCGTCTTCGTCGCTCTTCTTGCCATCAGCGGAAATTCCGGTGCGCAAACCACCAGTCCATCCGTCGCTTCACCGCAAACCGTGCGAGTGGCGTTTTGGAATATTCAGTGGTTTCCGGGCCGACATCCCAACGCCTCTGTCGCGTCGGAACGGACGCAAATCGTATCGGTCCATCGAGACATACGCCGGATCAATGCAGATGTGATCGGAATGGAAGAGGTCCGTGACTTTGACAACGGAACCATTGCGGTCTCGCCCCTCCCCGGCTTCAAAGTTGATGTTGTTTCCGATTTTCCACCGCGGGAAGGTCAGGATGTCGGACAGCAGGTCGCAATTGCGAGCCGTCTCCCGCCGCTGAGCGCCTGGGTCGAAATGTGGAAACCAAATGGAGCACTCGTCCCACCGCGTGGATTTGCCTTTGCTGCCTACGAAATCGCGCCGCGCCATGTGCTACTGGTTTACGCGATCCATTTGAAGAGTAATCGTGGCGAAATCTCCGAGGACATCGCCATTCGGGAAGAATCAATGCAACAACTCACCGCACACATTCAGGCGATGAACGATGCTTACGAAAAACTCGGAAACGTGAGCTGTATCGTCGGCGGTGATTTCAATACCGCGCCCGATGACCCACGTTTCGCCGGCGAAACCACCACGGGCCTTTTGCGCGCCAACGGATTTTCCTGGTGTTGGGAGAATATCCCTTTCGCCCAGCGCATCAGTTTGCCGGCTGACAAACTTTTCCCGGCAGCTTGTTTCGATCACATCTTTGTGCGGAACGCCAAAATAAATTCAGCGCGTGTGATCGAAACCTCCAGGCGATCGAGCGATCACAATGCCATTTTTGCGGAGCTGCAATTGTAACCGCGGTCGTTGCCGCGGCTGGCGGGCTTTCTCCTGTTCTGTCATGTCGAGCGAAGTCGAGACATCTCTGACTTTAAAGAGGCGTAGCTAGAGATTCCTCGACTCCGCTCGGAACGACAAAGGATGGGACTGCAATCAAGTCTAATCCAGAAATTTTCCTGGATTCAGAATATTGTTTGGATCGAGAGCGCGCTTGAGCATCTGATGAACACCGCGCGCAACTGCAGTGCTGGCTTCCGGCCACCAGCGTTTCTTGGCCAGCCCGATTCCATGTTCACCGGTAATGACTCCGCCCCACCCTAGCACCTGCGCGAATAGTTCATCGAGTGCTCCTTGCATTTTTTCGCGCACGGCGGCTTCCCGATTGTAACGATCCGCCATGATATTGACATGAATATTGCCGTCTCCAGCGTGACCGAAACACGCGATTGGAAAACCGGAGCGCTTGGAAAGTCCCTCCGCAAATGCGATTAAATCCACCAGACGACTGCGCGGAACAACGATGTCCTCGTTCAACTTCGTCAGCCCGGTCGCGCGCAGTGAATTACTGAACTCGCGACGAAGTGCCCAAAGCCTTTCGCAGTCACTTTCGTTCGTGGCAACGTCGAGCGCGGTCGGTTTTCGGCTCTTAATCAAATCACGCACCTTCAGCATTTCCACACCGACGGTTTCTTCCTGTCCGTCGAGATCAAGGAGCAGGTGAGCATTACCAGATGGAACGTGTGCGGCCCCCGAGTCTTGTCGCGCCGCTTCGAGCGTAAATTTGTCTGCGATTTCGAGCGAAGCTGGTAAAAATCCACCTGCAAAAATTTGCTGCACTGTCGCAGCTGCCTCGGACATGGTATCGAACGACGCTGATAAAGTAGCGCGTGCTGGAGGTAACGGAAGAAGCTTAACCGTAATTTCGGTCGCAACGCCGAGCATTCCTTCTGATCCGACAAATAATCCGATTAAATCGAAGCCGGTTTTGTTTTTGTGAACGCGGCCGCCAGTGCGGAGCAGATCGCCGTTCGCCAGAACGACCTCGAGACCGGTAATATAATTGCGAGTAACGCCGTATTTGAGACAACGCGGGCCGCCCGCGTTAGTAGCAACATTTCCGCCAATGGTGCAATGTTCGAAGCTTGCCGGATCGGGTGGATAAAAGAGCTTTTTTGAGCGGACTGCGCGTTTCAACTCACTCGTGATCACTCCAGGCTCGACGACCGCAATCGCATCTGCAAAATTAATTTCTTTGATCTGATTCATCCGCATGAGAGACAGGGCGATTCCACGGCGGATCGGAACGCAACTGCCGACATAGCCGTAGCCTGCTCCGCGGGCGGTTACGGGAATCTTATTCTCGTTAGCAAACCGTAGCAGTTTGCTAACGTCATCCGTCGATCGAGCAAAGACGACGACTTCCGGTGTTTCGTGGGCGAACCATTTGTCGCCGCTGTGGTCGGCCAATGCTTGCGCGTCGTCCGCAACAATATCCTCGTCCAGCAACCGCCGAAGTTCGGATGCAATTTCCATCTTGTGCTGAGCTTTGCCGTGGCAACGCTGTAGGGCAAGCGCTCCGCTTGCCAAATCAAGCCGGCAGGCGGGAGCGCCTGCCCTACAATTTCTCGCCAGAAATGACGATCCGATAATGCTGCGAATGTTGGTCCATCCGCGTGAGAAGCACCTCTGCTTTGGGATAAATCACCGGCTTGCGCTGATCTTCGCCGGCGAACTCCTTCACCGCTTTCATCGAGTCGAATCGCAACAAAGTGACGAATTCAACCTCGTCGCCATCGTCACGAATAAATAATTCCGCGCCGTTATAACCTTCGATATTTCGCCGCGCGATCCCCGGAAAAATTTCGTCGCGCAGCATCTCTTCATAAGCCTTTGCGTCCTGCGCCTTCGTCCAGCCGTGCCAGATCCGCGCAATCATTTCATTTTCCTGTTTCTGCTTATGCTCATACTCCTCCTCGAAAGGAAGGAGACCTCGATTATGAGCACGAGCATGAGGGAAAAACCTTACATTCCCATGATTTGGTAGCCGCCATCGACGTAGATGACTTGTCCAGTAATGGCAGCTGCGCCGTCGCTCGCCAAAAAAACTCCAGTCGCGCCCAACTCCGCCGTATCGCAGCTCCGCTTCAAGGGTGCCCGTTCCTGGTAATGTTTCAGCATCGACATGAAACCGCTGATGCCGCGCGCCGCCAGGGTGTTGACTGGGCCGGCAGAAATACAATTCACTCGAATTTTTTTTGGGCCAAGGTCGTAGGCAAGATAACGAGTACTAGCTTCGAGGGAAGCTTTGGCTACACCCATGACGTTATAGTGCGGCACGACTTTCTCCGCGCCGTAGTAGGTCATCGTGACAATGCTTCCGCCATTCGTCATTAAAGGTGCAGCTTCCCGCGCCACTGCAACAAGCGAATAAGCGCTGATATCGTGCGCAGTGCGAAACGCTTCGCGGGTAGTGCTCACGAAATCGCCCTCGAGCGCCTCCTTGGGCGCGAAAGCGACCGAGTGCAGGAGTAGATCCAGCCGGTCGGTCTGCCCGCGCACTTCTCGGAAAAATCTGGCGATCTCTTCATCGCTCGAGACGTCGCAGGGAAAGAGCGGCACGTTTTCGCCGAATTCGCTGACCAGGTCCTCCACGTTTTCCTTTAGGCGCTCGCCTTGATAATTAAAGATTAATCGGGCACCCGCTGCCGCCCATGCCTTCGCAATCGCCCAGGCGATGCTGCGTTTGTTTGCCACGCCAAAAACGACACCGACTTTTTCGGACAGCACTTGTGAGGTCATACGCGGGCATCATAGCAAGATTTCCTGCTTCGGGTAGCGCACGCGTCTCGCGTGTTGGTTTGGCGTCTCGCCAAAACAATCTTCGAAAAGTCCGCGATCGCGAGGACGCGATCGCCAACACGCGAGACGCGTGCGCTATCCGATCCAAAGAAAATCCTGGTATGCGTGAACTCGAATGACATTGGAGGGACACTCGCTGTCGTGTCGCATAATTTGGGCGCCGACGCGGCGCCCTCCATTCACGTGGTAACGAGAATACTCACGTCGATTTCAGAATGTGTTTGATCCCGCGAATAGGAATGACGACCCAATCCGGCCGATGATTTAGTTCGTAACCGATTTCGTAGACCGCTTTGTCCAGAAGATAGGCTTCGAGTGCAATACGCAGGTCGGATTCGTTGCGCGGAATAAAAAGGGCGTCGCTGGTAGCAGCGAGATAGCTCTGCAGAAACGTGCTGCTCATCTCGCGATACCAGAAGTCAGCCCATTTCTCCAGAAACGGAACGTCTTCCTGTCGCATCGCCGGTTGCCAAAGCGCGCTGTAGGCGGCGTATTGAAACGAGCGCATCATCCCGGCCACATCGCGCAGGGCCGAGCGTTTCAATTTGCGTTCGCCGAGCGGGCGCGCCGGTTCGCCTTCGAAATCGAGGAAAATAAAATCGCGACCGGTATGAAGCGCCTGCCCGAGATGAAAATCGCCATGAATGCGAATCTTATGCGCGGCGGACCGTTGCTCGAGCAGGCGCCGCTCCTGCGCGAGAATTTGCTTCTCGGCCGCGAGAACTTCCTCTGCTTCAGCGCGAAACGCTTCCGACAAATCATCCAGTTTCTTTCGGAGCAATTCGAAAGCGCGCCGCGATGAAGCCCGCATCGATTGCACCACGCTCCGCTGCGCCATGGCATTAAACGGCTCCGGCGCGAACGCAGGATCGTCGGTCTCGGAGGCAAGCGCACGATGCAATTCGCCGGTTCGCTGACCAAGTAACCGTGCCTTCTCCGGATAAATGCCGCCGATCAATTCCTGAATGAGTTGGGTTGAGCCGATTTCATTCAGGTCAGCTTTACGGGACAAAACGCGCTCGTAATAACTGCCGACGGAATCGAGGGTAAAAGTCCAGGCGTCACCTTCGTTTGCGATCGCAGACTGAATCAGTGCGAGCACCACTGTATTTTTCCCAGAGCGATATTCGAGGGTGCCGGCAAACGCTGGCACGTTGGGAAATTTCGCGCGCTCAGTCAGGAACCGCGTGATCTCGACGTCGGGATTAATCCCCTCCTCCAGTTTCCGGAAGATTTTCAAAAAATATTTTGCCCCGAAGAGCATCGAGGAGTTGCTTTGTTCCCCTCTCATCACGCTCGAATTTGCGCTCAAATCTTCCGCCGTCGTGAACTGCGCTGAGGGGGAGCCAACGATCTCCCCGCGTCGCGCCCGCAATTTCCGCTGCTCGCGAATGATGCGATAAATTTCGGCGCGATAATCGGGATCGAAGGTCGCGTCATGCAGGATCGCGTTGCTATCGGCGAATTCGGCAATCACAGCTTGTTGGGCTTCGCGAGAAATTCGATGTGCGTTTTCATCACGCGCGATTTGCAGCGGCAGCGTGTAAATTTCTGAAGCGCCTTCGGTGTAATTCACTTCAATAAGGACATGGCGCGCGCCACCAGGGTGCGGCGAAATCAGGGGATCTTCTACAATTCGGAGTTCCCGAATGGTGCGCGCTTTCGCGCCAAACCATCGGCAACCGGTGAGGTAGTTTGGAAGAATCGTGCGCTCGAGGTCGCGTCGTGCCGAACCAGTAAGCAGCTCTGAAAATCCCGGCACCGATGCGATTGTAGGTATGCGCACCCGTTTGCGCGCCCGGCTCGCAGCCGAGGGAGACTGCAAGACAAACCAGTAATGCGCGTGTGGCCCGAGGGTAAGCGGATAACGCGATCTTCGGAGCGCGGGGAATCGATTGCGGCTAAAAACCTCCATCGGGATGCACCCTGAAAATTTCGCGAGATCGAGTTCCACCGGCTGAGCGAAGCGGGACAAATTCACCACAACCAGAATAGTTTCCTCTTCGGTGCGTCGGAGAAATGCCAGCACTTTTGGATTTTCCGGGAACAAAAATTCAAGCGAGCCGCGGGAGAAGGCTTTATAATTTTTTCGCATCGCGATGACGCGCCGCATCCACCACAACAACGATGAGAGATTCTTCTGCTGATTCTCGACGTTGATTGCTTCGTAGTGGTATTCCGGATCAATCGTGATCGGGAGATAAAGCTGCTGCGGATTCGCTTTGGAAAATCCGGCGTTGCGATCGGCGCTCCATTGCATCGGGGTGCGACAGCCATTGCGATCACCGAGATAAAAATTGTCGCCCATTCCGATTTCGTCGCCGTAGTAAAGGACCGGCGTGCCGGGCATGGAGAAAAGGAGAATGTTGAGCAGTTCAATTTTGCGACGGCTGTTAACGAGCAACGGCGCCAGCCGGCGGCGAATGCCGAGATTGATACGCGCGGTTGGATCGTTGGCGTAAACGCGCCACATGTAATCGCGCTCCTCATCCGTCACCATCTCGAGAGTAAGCTCGTCGTGATTGCGCAGGAACATGGCCCACTGACAGTTGTCCGGGATCGACGGCGTCTGTTCGAGGATGTCGATGATGGGAAAGCGATCTTCCATCTGCAGCGCCATGAACATTCGAGGCATAAGCGGGAAGTGAAAATTCATGTGCGATTCGTCGCCGTTACCAAAATAGGCGACGGCATCTTCCGGCCATTGGTTCGCCTCGGCCAAAAGCATGCGACCGCTGAAGTGCGCATCGATATGCGTGCGTAATTTCTTCAAATAGACATGCGTCTCCGGAAGATTTTCGCAGTTCGTTCCTTCGCGCTCGTAGAGGTAAGGAACGGCATCGAGCCGCAGGCCGTCGACGCCGAGCCTGAGCCAGAAATCACAGACTCGCTCGACGACTTCGTGGACGGCGGCGTTGTCGAAATTCAAATCGGGCTGATGGGAATAGAAGCGATGCCAATAATATGATTTCGCGATCGGATCCCACGACCAGTTAGACGTTTCAAAATCTTTGAAGATGATGCGCGCGTCCTTGTATTTTTCCGGCGTATCGCTCCAGACATACACTTCGCGTTCCGGCGAGCCCGGCGGGGCGCGACGCGATTTTTGGAACCACGGATTTTGATCGGACGTGTGGTTGATGACGAGTTCGGTAATAACGCGCAGTCCGCGTTCGTGCGCCGCGTCCAGGAAGGCGCGGAAATCGTCGAGCGTGCCATAGTTCGGATTGACGTCGAGATAATTGGCGATGTCATAACCGTCATCCTTCAAGGGCGACGGATAAAAAGGTAGCAGCCAGATTGCGCTGATACCCAGGTCCTGGAGATAATCGAGCTTCTCCATCAGTCCACGAAAATCGCCGATACCATCCGCGTTACTGTCGTGAAATGTTTTCACGTGCAGCTCGTAGATGATCGCGTCCTTGTACCAAAGCGGATCAGACATTGTCTGGAACTTTAGGCGCGATGATGTGAGAGGCGCAACGCCGAGTTATCTGGCAACGTACGGGAGAAGAATTGCAGGGCAAGCGTCGCCGCCTGCTGTCTCGCCCGGGCGAGGAGAACGCTCGCCGACAGGGAATGCTTCGACCGCAGATAGACGCGTCCGGTCAGATTACGGGTCCATTATAAGAAATTGGACGCCGCCGTCATTTCAACGGAGAATGCGAGTTTATGCGCCTGTGTCATTCAATGAGAAACGCAGATTAAGGGATCAACAAGTATCCAATCGGAACGAGAGGGGCGTTGAGAACAGGAAGGTCACTGCAAAAGAAGGAAGGAAAAGGGGAGGCCCTGAATCAGCCGCCAGCAGCGGCATTAAGACCGGGCGCGCCCAGCGACCTCGAGTTGATGGAGGGCATTCAGCGGGAGGACTCAGAAGCGCTTTCGCACCTTTACGATCGCTATAACGGAATTCTGAAAGCGCTGGTTTTACGGGTCATCCATAACGAAGCAGAGGCAGACGACTTGCTGCAAGAGATCTTTATGGAGATTTGGAACCAGGCGAAAAACTTTTCGGCCCAGAGGGGCAAACCGCTTGGTTGGATGGTAACGCTGGCTCGGCGGCGCGCAATCGACGGATTGCGTAAAAAGCAAGCTTATGCCCGGGCGGAGGAGCGCTTACAACACGAGACTGAGCAACAGCCCGATGCCTGGGTCCACAATTCCACGGAGGAGGAAATCCTTGACGGTGATCGGCGCATTTTGATCCGGCGAGTGATCGGAATCCTCCCGCCCGCCCAGCAACAAGCCATCGAGCTGGCATTTTTTCGAGGGATGAGTCAGCGCGAAATCGCCGCAAAAACGAATACACCACTGGGCACGGTGAAAACGCGCCTGGAATTGGGCCTCAAGAAAATTTACGACGGCCTGAAGGAGCTACGCAATGAGCTTTGAAGAGTTTCAAAACCGCGCCCGCCTCTTCGTTGTCGGGGCACTCGACCCAGACGAAATGGCGGAATTTGAAGGCGCGCGACGCGAATTTGGCGAAAAAGCGGAAGCCTTCATCGCCGAGTGCTACTCACTGAGCGAGGCCTTCGCCTTGAGTTTGAAACCCGCGAAAGCCTCTGATCAGATCAAAACGCGACTGATGGAAATGGTGAAGAACCGGCAAGCGCATTAATGGCGCATCGCGCTTCAACTGTTTCCTTCCATCTCGCGCAAGATAAATTCCTGGAGAAAGCCGTAGAAGTTAACTTGAAACAAACTTAAGTCGCGACGACTCCCGAGGGGCGAGCGGTAATGGTCGCACAATTCGTGGTCGCTGAATTGATAGGTGGCGGCGATTGCGAGCCGCGCCTGGTTCAACGCGTTTAACCACGCGTCGGTGTGGGCCAACGGAATGCGCAGCGTACAATTGGCAAATGGCTTGCCGGTGCATTGCAACTGTTCCAAGTCCTGCCGTATTGTTTCTGTGGCGGATTGAAAAAGGCGGCGCAATTCCGGAACAACGTAAACTTTCCACTCGGCACACAAATCTTTTTCCTCCGGCGCTGCGGGTGCGCTGAAGAGACGCTCTTCCGCGGCCGGCGAATCTTTTGGCTGCGCGCTTTCCGGGACCTGTCTGAGCAACTCTGCCAGAAATGGATCAAGCTCGCGAATCTCGAGAGCTTGGTCCTGTCGGCAGATTTCCATCACACGGTTTTCTCGATCGTCGCAAGCAGAAGGTAACCATGCAGTTGCTGCACGTAGAGCTCGCCCCTTTCACGGACACCGCTCCACAAAATTGATCGGCCGTTACGGTGCACTTCCAGCATGTGCTTTTCCGCTCTCTCTCGCGGATAACCAAAAACGCGCTGAAACACCATCGTCACGTAACTCATCAAGTTCACCGGGTCATTGTGCACGACGACATTCCAGGGGATTTCGATTTCCTGGCTGGTCGCTTCCTTTTTTTCAATGGTCGGCGCTTCCAGCGCGGCGTCGGGAAAATCGATGACCATGGTGGTGGCGAATTTTGCCTCTTCTTTCCAGCGCAGCCAACCCATGCAAAAAGCTAACACGCGCCCTTGTTCCTTCAAACGATCTGTCGCCGCTTCGCTCTGCCGTCGCCCACGAGGCGATGGCTACACCCCGCGTGAATAGCGGTTGCTAACAATTTGTTTTGCAATCGTCGCATCCGCTTTTGTTGCTGAGCCGTGACATCATCGAATCCGGCCAAATGCAACAATCCGTGCAGCAAATACAATTGAATTTCGGCCGTAAGGTTGCTGTGATAAATCCCGGCCTGTCGCGCGGCCATCTCGGCGCTGATGACGATTTCGCCATGCTGAAATGCGAGCACGTCGGTAGGGCCCGCGAGACCGCAAAATTCTTTGTGCAGCGCCGCCATTCGACGGTCGCTTGTGATTAACACCGAGATCGCAGCCACGGACGCAATCTCCGCCTCAGGTTGCTTGTGTTTCCAGGCTAGCCCGCAGGCGATCTCAGCGAATCGTTGCAGTCTGCGCGTGGAAATCCGAACGGTGCGCTGAAGATTTCGTACTGCGATCGACGGCGGCAAGCGACGTCTCATTTGCGCCGGGCATCCAATGATTTCAGCAGCGCATAAAGCTGCTCTAACCGAGGCATTGCGGTTCCGTTGGCTTGAGCACGACGCAGCGGTTCGCCCCAGATCGCTTCGACTTCGAGAGCGCGCCCCGCTTCAAAATCGAGCAAAGTCGATGGCTTGTAAGCGCCCATCGTTTCGGTGCGCTTCATATGTTCGACTGCAACCTCTCTCGGCAAGTTGTGACCACAGCTGTTCGCTCCTTCGATTACTTCATTCATCAACGCCAGCGCCGCTGAATGTAGAGAATCATCCCGTAAGATTTCTTCGGTCGTGATTCCGCCGGCCGCGATCGTCAAGCCATTGAAAGGAATATTCCAAACCAGCTTGCCCCAGCGTTCTTCCATCAGGTTGTCGACTACGCGGCAAACAACGCTGGACTGTTGGAATTCGCGGGCCACAGCGCGAGTGCGCGACTTTGGAGATCCAATGAACTCACCGATGGTGAGGTGTCCATAATCGAGATGCTCAATCAGGCCGGGAGAAATGCGGTTGAGACAAATAAAACATAGTCCACCCATTACTCGTTCGCCGCCGAAATGTTGAGCGAGAAAATCCTCGTTCCCCAATCCATTTTGCAAAGTGAGCAGGATGGTGCGCCGGTGTAGGAGTGGCGGAATCAATTGGAGCAAGGCCTCGTTGTTCGTTGCCTTCAGCGCAATCAGAACCAGGTCGCACGGTCCAACGGCGCTAGCACTTTGGTAGCCTTGTACGCTGGCAATGTGAAAATTTTCCTTTTTCCCGCGAATGCGAATGCCTGAGCGGTTGACTTTCTCAAATCCGCTTTTTAACAAGAAATGAACATCGCGTCCGGTATGAGCGAGCTTGCCACCATAAAAGCTGCCGATCGCGCCTGTTCCGACGACCCCGATTTTCATTTAACGAGTTAGTGAATTTCGGCTCCTCAGAGCGCCGCCCCACCGGCGACTTCCCAAGCAGTGGATTGGCAGGGCGAGACTCCGTCGAGCCGTACAGGAATGATGAGAGAGAACACCGTTAATCGATCCCAAATAATTGCGCGATAGAACAAAGAAGTCTGCAGACCTGTTAAAGATATTCTCCGCGTCACTCGTTGCGGCAAAGTCAAATCGTTAAATCGTTAACTGGTTTCACGCCGGCGGCCGCGTCTCTGCCTGGAAGTTACGCGTGATCAAGCGGGCACCTTTATTGAAGGTGAAATAAGCCCAGGCCCATTGAAAGAGCACCACGACGCGATTGCGGAATCCGACCAAAAACAAGATGTGGACAAACAGCCACGCTAACCATGCCGGCAATCCGCTCAGGTGCAGCGGGTGCAGGTCGGCCACCGCTTTGTGGCGGCCGATTGTCGCCATGCTGCCCTTATCGAAGTACCAGAAGCGCTGTGGTTTTCGGCCTTCTATCATGGCCAAAATATTGCGTGCGGCGTGACGGCCCTGTTGCATCGCGACCGGCGAAACGCCAGGCAGCGGGTTGCCATCTTTGCCGGTGAAATTGGCCAGATCGCCGATCACTTGTACTTCCGGGTGTCCAGGGATCGTTAGATCGTCCTGCACCACGACTCGGCCAACGCGATCCACTGAGACTCCGAGCGATTTTCCAACAAAAGAGGCGTTATTGCCCGCGGCCCAAATTTTCACCCGGCAAGGAATGAATTCGTTCCCCACCTTTAGTCCATCTTCCGTTAGATCCGTAGCGCGCATTCCAGTACGAATTTCCACCCCAAGATCGCGCAATTGTTTCATCGCGCTGATTCGCAAATCCTCGGGAAATGTTGCGAGGACTTGTGGTTCGCTTTCAATTAAGACGACACGCGCGCCGGATGGGTCGATGTGGCGGAAATCGCGCGCCAAGGTGTAACGCGCGATCTCCGCAATCGCCCCAGCCATTTCCACCCCGGTAGGTCCGCCGCCAATGATGACAAAAGTCATCGCTGCAGCACGCCCCGCAGGATCGGAAATTTTTTCGGCATATTCGAATGCCAGCAGAATGCGGCGCCGAATTTCCACTGCATCTTCAAGGCTTTTTAAGCCTGGAGCAAGGCGCTCCCATTCCGGATGCCCAAAATAGGAATGGCGCGCGCCCGTCGCGAGAATCAAATAATCGTAGGCGAGCTCGAGATCGCCTGCATGAACAATGCGCTTGTTCACGTCAACTGATTGCACTTCGGCCAGCACGACTTCGACGTTTTCGCACTTGTGCAGAATCGCACGCACCGGCGCGGCAATGTCAGCCGGCGAAAGCGCGGCGGTTGCGACCTGATAAAGGAGCGGCTGAAAGAGGTGGTAATTAGTGCGATCGATGACAATGAGCTGAAGGTTTTCGCAGGCTAATTTTTTCGCAGCTTCAAGCCCACCAAAGCCTGCGCCGACAATCACGACACGCGGGAGGTTCTCCTCAGCCATGGCGACAATCTTGCGAGATTGGACCTAATCGCAGCAATTTTATTTGGCGCGCCTCCCGAGAGCGACTTTCCTTGCAAGGCCATAACGCGGTAGCGCCAAGGCAGGCGAAGCGCCCAATCGCAATTAAGAGTTGTCACTCAGTCAGGTGCCGCTATCTTGCGCGCCCTATGCCCAAGTCGATCGCTCGTAGCAAGACCCGCAAATCAGTTGCAAAACGTTTTAAAGTGACCGCTTCCGGCAAAGTCCTTCGTTCACGCGCGTCGCGCCGTCATCTTATGTCAGCCAAAAACGCGAAGAAGAAACGCCAGCTGGCTAAGATGGGTCGTGTGCACAAAACTGATGTCGCGCGAATCAAAGCCAATTTGCCCTTTGCGTAACGCGCATGGGCCGGATCACCGATCCCGCTTAGAACGCATTAGCGGTATGCCGGTGGCGGCAAAGCCTCCTCCGTGCGTGTTGTTGTCGTGGTCGTTGTCGTTGTATGCCGGTGCCAATCGAGTTCGGGCGATGGCTGCGGGCTGTAAAGATCGCGCCGGTTGGCAATCGTTGTGCAGGAGCATTGCAAAGCGAGCAACAGACAGAGAGCGAGCCATTTCACGCCTTCGATGCAATCAAACGCAGCTAGTGTTGTCAATGCGGAGAGAGGCGAAGATGTCATTGTCAGTCTCCCTCGCTGCTGTTGCACGATGATGATCTTGCGCGAAAGTTTTTCCTCCGTCAGGGGCTATGGACCGAGGGCTTACGAACCCCGCCAGGGCAGGAATGCAGCAACGGTAGTCTGACCTTCTTTGCCGTAGTTCTCTGGCGGACTTTTTTCGCGATGAAACTGTTGAACGTGAAGACGGAACGATTTGCTCAGATCGTGGAGAAGTCTGGCCGTCCAGAACCTTATACACTTTGGCAAAAGCCAGCGGCAGACCGACACCTGCAGTCTCAAATCAAGAATAATCGCGTCATGACAATTCAACGAAGCGAGAGCGGAACTGAATTTGGAATCGTCGGCTTTAAACAAACCCAAGGCGCCCGTTATCTGATCTTTCCGAAATCGCTAAAGCGATTCGAGAACAGGCGTGTCGTCGGGATCAATTGGGATCTCATTCTCCGCTAGAGCACCGCTCAGCGCGCGACCGACGGATTCGGGTCAAGGTAAACTTCCCGCGGCTCGACAGAGCCTCATCCTACCAATGCATGCGATGAGTTTTTTGGTAGCGGAGCCGGAATCGAAGTCCGACCAATGCCACATTGCTGCGGCGGCCACGGAACGCGGGGCACGGAACGCGGGGATATCTATGCCTGTGTGCTTAGCGGCTTTTAGCCTGCCGTTTGTTAGAAACAGGCGGGAATACCTGTTTGGCGTGCAGACTGGAAGTCTGTGTTCCGACTACCCAAGATTAAAACCGTGCTAAAGTATTTCGTCCCATGGCAAAAAAAACCTTGGATAAAAACAGCTTTGAATTGGACCTAAGCACCGACGAGCTCCTCCGGTACTCTCGGCAAATCAATCTTGCTCAGGTGGGCGAGGAAGGTCAGCGCCGATTGAAAGAAGCCCGGGTGTTGTGTATTGGGGCCGGCGGCCTCGGATCGCCCGCGGCGCTCTACCTCGCCGCCGCCGGAATTGGAACAATCGGAATTGTCGACCAGGACACGGTTGACCTCAGCAACCTTCATCGGCAGCTCTTGCATGGAACGAACGACGTTGGGCACGAGAAAACCGATTCGGCGCGCGCGCGTTTGCTTGCCATCAACCCAACGATCGCAGTTGAGACCTACACGACACGACTGTCCGCTGACAACGCTGTCGAGTTGATTCGAAATTACGACATCATAGTCGATGGTTCGGATAATCTGCCGACGCGCTACCTTTCCAGCGACGTCTGCGTTTGGGAAAGGAAACCAAACATCTACGGCTCGGTCCATCAATTCGAGGGACAAGCCTCGCTCTTCGCTCCTCATCTTGGCGGGCCCTGTTACCGTTGCCTGTTCCCAGAGCCGCCACCACCGGAGGCCATTCCAAGTTGCGCCGAAGCTGGTGTTCTCGGCGTTGTTCCGGGTTTGATCGGAATTATTCAGGCATTGGAAGCGATCAAGTTAATCATCGGTACGGGTGACAATCTCCTCGGGCGTCTCTTGCATGTTGATGCGCTCACTCTGCGGTTTCGTGAATTTAATATTCGCCGCGATCCAAATTGTCCGGTGTGCGGCGAATCACCGGTAATCACGGAGCCGATTAATTACGAACAATTTTGCAACCGTTCAAACGGTTCAAAAGTTCGAGGAATTTCCGCAACCCAATTGCACGAAATGATATCTGGCGGTCAGAAGGTCGCACTAGTTGACGTGCGCGAGCCATTCGAATTTGAGATCGCGCGTATTCCAAACTCGCAACTGATTCCGCTTGGCTCGATTCCGGAGCGACTGACAGAAATTCCACGGACAGAAACGACCGTCGTGATGTGCAAAACGGGCGTCCGCAGCGCGCGCGCGATCGCGTTTCTGTGCGGCGAAGGTTTCGAGAATTTGGTTAATCTCGAAGGCGGCCTGGACGCATGGCGCGAAGAGGTCGACCCAACGTTGCGCAAATACTAGGAGCAATCCCAGAAACCCAAAGTTCACATTTGATTGATACGGGAAACACAGGCCTTCTGACCTGTGCGCCCAGCGGAGTTCCACTCCGCTGAACGCGGTAGGAGTAGCACATCACGAAAATTAGGGCATCGCACAGAATGTCCGCTGGGCGCAGAGGCTGAAAGTCTGTGTTCAACTGCGTCAAATACTAACTTGCGTGAGGCACGCTGAGACAGGCCTGACGGATTGCACATTGCAGTTCTTCACGCCTGTGGTTATCAGAAGCGCGATGCGTTTCCTCGTTCTACCCCTCATCACCGCGCTGCTTAGCGCCGGCTGTGATCGAATGATTACGCCGCGGCACGCTCAGCAACTCAAAGATGCAGAGAGCAAAGCGGCTGCCGGCGACTTTGCGCGCGCGATCAGCTTGTACGAATCCGCGCTGGAAGACCGACCGGGCGATGCCGAGGTTCATTACAAGCTCGCACTGCTTTACGACGACAAGATGAACGATCCGTTAAACGCGCTGCATCATTTCAAACGCTATTTGATCATCGCACCGAACGGTGCGCGAGCGAATGATGTCAAGAGTTTCGTGAAACGCGACGAGGTCGCGCTTCTGACCAGTCTCTCAGGCGACGCGCTCATTTCGCGCGCTGAAGCAACGCGTTTACGGAATGAAAATTTGTCGTTGCGAAAAGATCTGGATGAAGCGCGTGGACGAGCCCATGTCGCTACGATGGAACAATCCCCCGCCCCGGGAAAAACGAAAGAGGCCGCGAAGCAAACTTACGTGGTGCAACGTGGCGATACTCTGGCATCCATTTCGCGAAAATTTTACAAAACATCGACGCGCTGGAAACAGATTCTCGATGCCAATCGCAACGTGATCGACAATCCGAAGAAATTGGCAGCAGGTCAGAGGTTGGTTATTCCGGCGCGAATGAGTTCACGTTAACCCGCGAAGAATAAATAGCTCCTGACACTGCTGTCCGGCCGTCGGCTCTACACGCCAGAGGTTAAGTCGCCGACCCATGCAGCGCACAACCCCTCAGCGACTTGGCCTCCTGCGCGCTTGCGCGCTGCGGCGTGCGAGCGAAGTCGCCGCCCCCCCCGGTCAACAAGCAGCGATCATTGTCACGGCTTACGGTTTGCGCTGTCCTTCGCTCGGAGTTCGATGCGGGGTCAGTTGCGGGCGAGTTGAGGCATTCACATCGCGCGCGCCCATGCCGGTTGGGTCGACGAGCGGATTAAAAAGTGGTCCACCCGATCTTTTCTGATCCGCAGCAACGCTGCGCATGAGATCGAGACTGGGGAGCGGGGAGAATTCGGTAATCAGGGTCGCGGTTCGGAGCACGAGACTTTCATCTATATCGACTGGGTCAGGCAGATGCGCCGCGTCGGGATTGACGACGAGCATTTGGCCAGCGTGCACCGTAATTTTCTGTCCCGGATGTCTCGGTAACCAGGCCTGACTACTTCCCTCGAGAACGATGAGCTTGCTGTAATTGCGCGGATGCGACTCGAACATCACCGTTGTTCCGGTTATACCGACGGTAAGCGCACTGCTACGAATACGCGCGCCACCGGAATCCTTTGGCACCCGCAGAAGGATGGCTCCACTTTCGAGATTCACGTTCCGGCCATCTTGATCGAAAGAAAAAATACTATTCGCGCCTACGCGGGTAATTGTTAAATCGGCGAAAGTAAATTCCGCACGTGAATCAGCGCCGGTTTGGACAGCGCTACCATCCGTGACGTTATCGTTCAAGTGCGCCGGACGGGCAACGACATGCGGGGCCAACAGCTTGACGTCGCGAACGACCTGCGTGACGCGGGCCTCTTTTCTTTGCGCAGCGGTCAGCAGCAAAAGCGCGCCCGAGCTAAAGAGCAGCACCAAGCCTGCACGCAGCAGTGAACGGTTGAAAATCGATTTCATGGTTGTTTCAAAATTTAAGCTAAAGCGTAAAAGCGCGACTAACATTTCCGACATCGCCGAAATTTCAAAAATCCGGCGCTGGTGAGTGCCGCTACAGTGGTGCTCATGATCACCTTTTGGTAGGGCGACGCTCTGCGGAGTCGAGGAAAGTATCAATGGCTCGACAGAGTCTCGCTCTACCGAAATACCTACGAGTTATAACGGTGGCAACCAGGCTGGCACGCTCGCAGACGCTTTCGGGGCTGCACTACAATTTGGCGCCAGGAACATCCAACGGCGGCGCCTGATTCAATGGCAGCGGATTGTTTGCGCCCGCTCCTCCAAAAGTACCGGTGCGCGAGCCATTCCCGCCAAAGCCGCTGTAGTTGGCATTATTAGTAAAAACACTCGCGGAATGACTGCCACCTATCGTGACTACCACGCCATTGAAAATGTTAACGGTATTTCCGGCAATAATCTTTGTGCTCGCTCCACCCAAGGTCACATCGGCGACGAAGTTCACTGTGCCGTTACTTCCCGGTGAATAAAGTTTCAAGGTTGTGTCCGTCGACAACAGACCGTTGCCGATAGTGAGCACGCCGTTGTTGCCTAGGGCCGCGACTTTGATGACATCACCCTGCGCATCAATGGCATCGCTCGCGCCGGGACCTCCCAGGTTAATCTGGCCGGCATCGCCAGTGTGGCGGATGTCAATCGTTCCGCGATCAGCGCGGAGTGTTCCATTTACTCTGGCGCT
>Ga0209156_10000439_pt1 | contig 35159 bp, 32 predicted proteins | sample GraSoiAngelo_124_FD_185881 | JGI IMG/M metagenome (GOLD analysis project Ga0209156, IMG submission 185881) | Grasslands soil microbial communities from the Angelo Coastal Reserve, California, USA - 14_0927_05_20cm (SPAdes) (version 2) | ecosystem: Environmental > Terrestrial > Soil > Grasslands... | reverse complement strand
CAGGACGGGTTGACCAGAGGCATCTCCCTCCCCAGCCAAACCGGGCAATCAGCCCTGGTGCGCGCTGCCTGCCGCGATGCGGACATTGATCCGCGCAATGTGCGCTATGTCGAGGCACACGGCACCGGCACGCCCGCAGGCGATCCCATCGAAGCCGCCGCGCTTGGCGCTGTGCTCGGTGCCGGCCGCCCGTTCGACGATCGCTGCGTCATCGGCTCGGTGAAAACAAACATCGGCCATCTCGAAATGGCCGCCGGCGCCGCGGGCATCATCAAGACCGCGCTGGTGCTCCATCACGGCCTCATTCCGCCCAGCCTGCACTTCGATCAACCAAACCCAAATATTGACTTCGATGGACTGAAACTGCGCGTCGCCACGGAGGTCGAGCCGTTGCCCAACGGAGCGAAACCAACTTTGGCCGGCGTGAACTCCTTCGGCTTCGGCGGCGCAAATGCGCATGCCGTGCTACAGGCTTCACCACGGGCCAACAAGTCATCCACCTCCGCCGCGGACACGAATGCTGAGCACGCCGAGATCCTCGTCCTCTCCGCACGCAGCCCGGAAGCCCTGCGCGCGCTGGCGCAATCCTATCAGCGCTTCCTCGCGCCAGACGGCGCGGGCGCGGCGCACTCACTGTGCGACATCTGCCACGCCGCGGGCGCTCGCCGCATGCATCATGACCACCGGCTCGCGGTCGTTGGCCATTCCAAAGAGGAAATGATTCAAAATCTCGCGGCGTTCCTCGCTGGAGAAAACAATCCGAATCTCTGCCACGCCCACGCGGCATCGCATCGTCCTCTCGTTTTTGTCTTCAGCGGACAAGGCCCGCAGTGGTGGGGCATGGGTCGCGAGCTGCTGCGCGATGAACCCGTGTTCCGCGATACAATTGCGCGGTGCGACGCGCTGCTGACTGAGTTCGGCGCCAACGGTGCAAGCGCGGGCGACGGCGATGGAGTCGGTCCATTGCTGCGCGAGTTCACCGTGGAAGAAAGCGCCTCGCGCCTGCGCGAGGTGTCCGTGACACACTGGGGTGTTTTTTCTTTCCAACTCGCGTTGGCGGAACTCTGGCACGCCTGGGGCATCCAGCCGGATGCCGTTCTCGGCCACAGCATCGGCGAACTCGCCGCTGCTCAGGTCGCTGGCGCGCTGAGCTTCGATGATGCGTTGCGCGTGATGTTTCACCGTGGCCGCATCATGGAGAAGGTGTTGCCAAAAGGAAAAATGCTTGCCGTCGCCCTGCCCGCGCGGGAGGCGGAGGAACTCATCGCCGGGCGCACAGCCTGCCTCACGATCGCCGCGGTCAATAGCCCATGCTCCGTGACTTTGTCCGGCGATGCCGAGGCGCTGGAAGCGATTTCCGGGGAACTCGAAGAGCGCCAGATCTTCCGTCGGTTTATCCACACGGATTTTCCGTTTCACAGCCCCTATCTCGATGCGGGCCGCGAGGAGTTCCTCGAATCCATTGCCTCGCTCAAGCCGCGCGCTGAGTCCACCGCCATCATCTCCACCGTCACCGGTGAAGCCGCCACAGGCATGGACTTCGACGCTGCCTACTGGTGGCGCAACGCGCGCGAGCCGGTGCGATTTTTTCCCGCGATGAACGGGCTCGCGGCGACCGGGCACGATCTGTTTCTAGAAATCGGCGCGCACCCCGCGCTCGCCGGCGCGATCCACGAGTGCCTGCGCGGCCGTGGCGGCACGGGCACCGTGCTCGCCTCGCAGCGGCACATGGAGCCGCAGCGCGCGGCCATGTTGCGGGCGCTGGGCGCGCTGTTTTGCGCGGGGCGGCGGGTGAACTGGGCGGCGGTTTTTTCAGGGTCTGCAAATCAATTCGTGCGCCTGCCTTCCTATCCCTGGCAACGGGAGCGCTGCTGGCAGGAGTGCGAGGACGTCAGGAACTCGAAACTCGGCCCGCCAGGCCATCCGCTGCTGGGGCGCCGATCGCGCTCCGCTGTAGTGTGCTGGAAAAACTTTCTCGACCTCCGCCTCCTGCCGTGGCTCAAGGATCATGTCATTCATCGCCGCGTGGTTTTCCCGGCGGTTGGATACATCGAGATGGCACTCAGCGCCGCTCGCGAGGTCTTCGGTGATGTGCCCTGCGTCATCGAGGAAGCGGAATTCCAGCGCGCGCTGCCGCTGCCGGACCCGCCGGAGCGCGTGCAAGCGCAGTTCACCTTCTCCGTGGAGGATGCCGGATTCGCGATTCATACGCGGGTGGGCGAGAGCGCGCAGGGCTGGCGGCGTCACGCTGCGGGGCAGTTGCGGCATTTGGATGCAGGCGCGCCCCGCAAGCAAATTCGTCCCGAGGAATTGTGGGAACGTTTCGGCGGGGATGAAGTCACCGCGGGCCAGTTCTATGGATGGCTTCGCCAAATCCAATTCGAGATCGGGCCGGCGTTCCAAAGCGTGCGCCGACTCCGGCGTGCGGACGGCGAAGTGCTTGTAGAACTCGCCCTGCCGGAGGCGGTGGCGCACGAGGCGCAGCGCTATCGCGTCCATCCCGCGTTTCTCGATGGCTGTTTGCAAACCATCTCCGCCACCTTTGATTACGCCGACGGCGATGGACCGCGCGAAGTGTGGATGCCGGTGCGCATCGCGAGACTGCGCTTCCACGCACCCCTTGGCCCGCGAGCCTGGATGCACGTTCAAGTCACCAAATCCAGCCCCCGCCATCGTGATGCAAACGTGCAAGTGTTCGATGGCGACGGCAGGCTCTGCGTCGAGATACTCGGCGCGCGCATTCAACCCGCTGGCGGCACCACGGCAAGCGCAACGGGCCTGGACGACCTCCTCTACATACTGCGCTGGCAGCCCAAACCGCTCTCGCCCGCGGAGCCGGAGCCGAACGCCGGCGAGCCCGACAGCGCGCGGGGAACCTGGTTGCTCTTCGCGGACGAAGCCGGCGCGGCCAATGCTCTTGCGGAGGCGCTCCGAGCCTACGGCGGAGAGTGCGTGCGGATTTCGCCTGGAGAGATCTTCAAGTGCATCGAGCCAAACCATTTCGAGGTTTGTCCGTCAAGCGCCGATGATGTCCAGCAGGTTCTACAGGACCTCGCGGGACATGATGCGTCCCCGTGTCGCGGCATCATCCATCTGTGGAGCGTGGACGAGGGGGTCGCATTCCCAATCTCATTGCAGGATGCGCAACTGCGCGGCTGCTACAGCGTGCTGGCGCTCGTTCAGGCGCTGAGGGCTGCGAATCTAACGATCCCGATTTGGCTGCTCACCCGCGGCGCACAAGCCGTGGACGAAAAATTTGTGGATGCGATATCCGTCATGCAGGCGCCGCTGCTGGGCCTCGGCCGTGTGATTCAGAACGAGCATCCCGCATTGCGCTGCCGCATGGTGGATCTCGACCCGAACGGTGGTGGCGACGACGAAGTGCGCGCGCTTGTTGCGGAGTTGCTCCATGCGGATGCGGAGCAGGAAATCGCGTTGCGTGACGGCACACGCTTTATCCAGCGGCTCGCGCGCGTGGCGCATCATGAGCTGCCAAAGGCCAAATACCGCCCTCTGTCGGCCGCGGGGCACCCGTTTCACATCGAGGCGCCGAGGACCCGGTTGCTTGGTGACGTTGTCCCGCGTGCCAGGGAACGCACTGCGCCAGGCGCTGGTGAGGTGGCGATCGAAGTGCGCGCTGCCGGATTGAATTTTCGCGACGTGATGGTGGCGCTCGGCCTTTACCCGGCGGAGGATGAGAGTGAAAACTATCTCGGACTTGAATGCGCAGGAGTCATCGTAGCGCTCGGCGATAGTGTCGCCGATTTCAATGTGGGCGATGAAGTGATCGCGTGCGGGCGCGGCTGCCTCACCTCGCACCTCGTCACGCCCGCGACACTGGTTGCGCGCAAGCCGCCCAACCTGGGCTGGGAACAGGCAGCGGCGCTGCCGATTGTTTTTCTCACAGCTTGCCACGGTCTGGATGAGCTGGCGAAACTCTCGAAGGGCGAGCGCGTCCTCATCCACGCGGCCACCGGCGGCGTGGGCCTTGCCGCGGTACAGGTCGCGCGGCTAGCAGGCGCGGAAATTTTCGCCACCGCTGGCAACGACGAAAAACGCGGTTACCTCCGCGCACTCGGAATTGCCCACGTCATGGACTCGCGCTCCCTCGCGTTTGCGGATGAAGTGATGGACATCACGAACGGCAGGGGCGTGGACGTGATCCTCAACTCGCTCGCCGGCCAGGCTATTGCCAAGGGTTTGTCCATTCTCGCGCCCGGCGGGCGATTCATCGAGATTGGCAAGCGCGATATCTTCGAGAACAGCCGCATCGGCCTGAAGCCTTTCCGGCGCAATGTCTCATTCTTCGCCTTTGACCTGCCGTTGTGCGCGCAACTGTACCCCGAGCGCAACATGACCGTCCTGCGTCGCATCATCGGGTCATTCGAGACGGGCACATTCCAACCGCTGCCAGTAACCGCGTTTCCCGTTTCGCGTACCGCCGACGCGTTTCGCCACCTCGCCCAGGCAAAGCACATCGGAAAGGTCGTCCTGTCGTTCGAGCAGCCCGATGTCGTCCTCGACCGTGCCACGGTGGATGGCAGGCTCAAGTTGCTGGCAGACGCCACGTATCTTGCTACCGGCGGTTTCGGTGGATTCGGCATTGCAGCGGCCAAATGGCTGGTCGAACGCGGCGCGCGGCACCTCGTGCTCGTGAGCCGCAGCGGCGCAGCCAGCGATGAAGCGCGGCAGGCGCTGCATGAACTCGCTGCGGCAGGCGCTCAGGTGATCGCCGCGCAGGCGGATGTCTCAGATGAAGCAGCACTTGCCGGGGTGTTCGCGGACATTGAGCGCAACATGCCGCCGTTGCGCGGGATCATTCATGCCGCGATGGTGCTCGATGACGGCATAGTGCAACGGCTTGATGCCGGGCGTTTTCGCCGCGTGATGGCCCCCAAGGCGGAAGGGGCGTGGAATCTGCACCGGCTCACATTGGACAAACCGCTGGACTTTTTCGTGATGTGCTCATCCGTCGCCGGCGTCATGGGAAACGCGGGCCAGGGCAGCTACGCGGCGGCCAATGCGTTTCTCGATTCGCTCGCTCATCACCGGCACGCCCTCGGCCTGCCCGCGCTCACCATAAACTGGGGAGCGCTCACCGGCGGCGGCATACTGGCGCGCCATGCTGAGACGGCGGAAAGGCTCACGCGTCAGGGTTTTGGCGCGCTCACCATGAGCCAGGGTTGCGAAGCGCTGGAAAAACTTCTGCAGAAGCACGCGCCGCAGCTCGTTGTCGCACCGGTGGACTGGCGCCAGCTCGCCGGTTTTTCATCAGCAGTGAGCACGCATCCCCGCTATGCGGGCATCCTGGAAGAAGGGCTCGGCGAGTCGGCCACACTCGGCAGCAGCGGCTCCATCCATGACGTGCTGGTCAAGTCCACGCCGGTGGAGCGCCGCCGCCTGCTTGATACGCGGATGCGCGAGCATCTCGGCGCGGTCCTCGGCATTCCGGCTTCGAGAGTGTCCATGGAAAAACCGCTCAACGAGCTCGGCATTGATTCGCTCATGGCCGTCGAGCTGACCACGCGCGTCGAGTCCGATCTCCGTATTTCGATCCCCATCGGCACACTGACGGCGGCGGGCAATCTCTCGCAGTTGGCGGCCCGGCTGCTCAGTGATCCGCAACTTGCGTATCCAGAATCTTGAATTGCCGGCCGGCGAAATCGTCCTGGAAGTTGACATGGGAAATCCGGGATCGGTCTGCCAAGAACATGATGTCAGCCTGCCCGGCCCGTGAATTTTTTCACCAAAAATTTTCTCACGTCGATATAGATCGAGACGGCCCTTCGGTGCGGGCCTCTTACCACCGACGGGAGGGCATTGTTAGTAGGGACACGAATTTTTCCCGTAGGCGCGCGGCGCTCGCTAAGTCAGTTTGCGTCGGAGTCTCTTTCAGAGTCTCCGAATGGCCATTTACGCAAGAGTCGATGCTGGCGTCCCATCTCGCCAATCTCAATTTTCCTTCGGAACTGGCAGCGTATTGGTCGAAACGCGTCAGTCGATTTTGGGCAGAGTCTCCGGTGATTGCAGCTCCCGCCCGTCAGCCTCAATGACTTTTGGGCGTCGGGAGCGACTTGGGAATGTGCGTTACCGTTCTCTGGCGCTGCGTGAATTGTGACATAGAGGACGAGACCATTTCTGCCGCGTAGCGATGTATAGTAATAATGCTTGGCGACCATGTTACCTTGAAACCTCGCTGCACTGACAGCGGCCTTAACCCTATTCATCGCGCGAAAACAACTTTGAAAAGCGGAGCCAAAAACGTAGGGATGCCCTTAATAAGTGGCCAAGCTGGCAAATACCTGCGCCTTAGCGAACCGGGCCTTAGTCAGTATAATTTACCGTATTTCAGCCATTTACATTCAATGCACCGTGCAGGACTTGAACCTGCAACCCAGTGATTAAGAGTCACTTGCTCTGCCAATTGAGCTAACGGTGCGAATTAGCACGTTCGCAAAAGAATCGAAAATTACTCAGGCGCGTGCGATGCACAACGCGCAACTTTTATCTCCATGATTCACCGGCTGGTTAACTTGATTGGGACGTTTGATTGAGGGTCGCTGGGAGAACATCGTCTTCCATGTCGCGAAGTTCGTTCAAATTCCGAAATAATTGTCGCGCTTCTTCAGTGACAGGTATGACTCGTAATTTTCCAGATTCAACGAGTTGCTCGATCCACGTTTGCAGCGAAAAATCGCTGCTCGCAAGCGCGCCTTGAAGATCGCTCAGTGCTTGGCGCGGATAAATCGCTGCCAACGGCTCAGCGCGACGATCGATTCTAGGAACCACGCCGCAACCGCGAGCTGCGAAACCGCAGAGCGAACGCAAGTAGGTTTCGTTCATGAACGGCATGTCGATCGCCAAGGCAAGAAGATGGGTCGAGCGCATTTCATCTAACGTGGCCGCGATGCCACTAAGCGGTCCGCGCGACGGTGCTTCATCCGCCACGAATTTAACATCGTCAGGTCGCCACCGAGGGTCGTTCCGGGCCGAAATAAAAATTTCCTCCGGCTTTAATTTGCGCAGCAAGTTGAGTTGAATTTTCCAAAGCGGTTGGCCGCGAAAAAGCATGGTCGCTTTGTCTTTACCCATTCGACGCGACTCTCCGCCTGCTAACAGCGCCGCGCAGATGCTCATTGAAGCCGTGCCGTTGAGCGCAGCTGGCCGTCGCTTAGGATTCGCGCTCTTAAGCCACCGCGACCTTTCAGAAATTCTTCCGCGCCAGCGGCGATCGCCTGGTTCATCCAATAACAAGGCCGGCACTCTTCCGTTCCGTGAAATTTGACGCCCTGCACTTCAAAATCGCGATCAATCAATTCGTTAAGATCGACCGCACGGGTCATGACATTGCGGCGAACCAACGAAGGGGAACAATCCTTCAGCTCGAACGCCCCACGGAGCTCATCGAAAACTTCGAGCGAAAAGAATGTGATCTGACCCTTGTAATCGTCGCGATAATCAAAGAAGCGATCGCCTCGGATGCCGTGGCCGGCCGCACATTCGATCATCGCGACCTCAATCGCCGGATATTGATCCGGTTCACGGCCGTGGTGGCCGAAAAAATTGTGGTCGAGCGAAATGTAAAGATGACAGATTTCCACCGGCATCATGATAACATTCAGTCGTCCCACATGAAAGAACGTGCGATCGTTTCCGAGAAAATCATCCGGCGAAATCGCGATGGCGGGCTCGAGTATTTGCCTGACGAGTTGACAGCCGAGGAGCCGCTCGAGATCCGTGTTCGCGGAAAAGTTTTGGCCACGACCATGCGAACCCCAGGTCATGACGAGGAGTTGGCCGTGGGGTTTCTAGTTTCCGAAGCGATCATTCGCAAACGCGAAGAGATCGAGAAGATTTCGACCGGCCGCGAGAACCAAGTGGATATCGATCTTGCCGCCGGTGTGAAGTTAAAACTGAATTCGGCGCAACGATTCGGGACGATTTCCTCCAGTTGCGGGATTTGCGGCAAAAATAGTATCGAAGCGATCCGGCAAAATTTTCGGAAGATCAAGTCGAGTAAGGTCAGGATTGAGATCGAGACGCTCCTCTCCTTGCCAGAACGGTTACGACAAGGTCAAAGCGATTTCGCGCGCACCGGCGGAATTCACGCCGCCGGCATTTTTGGTTTAAACGGACGACCTAAAATCGTTCGCGAGGACATTGGTCGCCACAACGCGGTCGATAAGACGATTGGTCGCGCTTTTCTTGACGGCTCGCTGCCTCTGGATCGAGATCTGATGCTCGTCAGCGGCCGGGCTTCCTTCGAAATCGTGCAGAAAGCGCTGGCCGCCGGAATTGCGATTATCGCTTCGGTATCGGCGCCGTCCACATTGGCGGTAAGGTTCGCGCGCGAGAACAATCAAACATTGGTGAGTTTTCTTCGCCCCCCCTCCTTCAACATTTATTCACACATCGAGCGGGTGATTTTAGACCGTAAGTCGACTTAACTCGGCGAAGCGAAAACGACTTTGGTAGTTGGACTTAGCTAATGACAGTGGGCGTCCGCGGTGGCAGGTTTTTTGGACGCAGCCGAGGTCACCGGCCTATTGACGGATGCTGATCGCTCAAGACGAGAGCCGCGGTTATAAGCGATACATGCGAAAATGCCTGAGGAAAATTCCCGAGCTGCCGCTTTGATCTCGGGTCGTATTCTTCCGAAAGTAATCCGAGATCGTTTCGGACAGAAAGCAAACGCTCAAAGAGCTGACGGGCCGGTTTTTTGCGGCCGACGCGATGCAAACATGAGGCCAGCCAAAATGAGCAAGGCAGAAATACACCTTCCCTCCCTGGCAAACCGTCCACGCCTTCTTCTTCGGGTCGATACCGAAGCACAAATCCATCGCGCATGAGCTCGCGTTCGATCGCCTCGATTGTCCCGCGTATTCGCTTGTCGGTAAATGGAAGGAACCCGGCGAGCGGCATCATGAGCAAACTCGCGTCGAGTGCATCCGATCCGTAGTACTGCGTAAAAGCTTTCTTGTTCGGACTGAATCCGCGCGTGCAAACTTCTTTATGGATTTGATCGCGAATTTTCCGCCATCGATCGACACGTTCCGCGCCCCGGCATCCACATTCCTCAACCAATTTAACCGCGCGATCGAAAGCCACCCACGCCATCATTTTGGAGTGGGTGAAATGTTTCGGACCGCCGCGCACTTCCCAGATGCCTTCGTCTGGCTTGTTCCAATTTGATTCGAGAAAATTCATCAAGGCGGCTTGCAGACGCCAATCGGTCTCGCGATTTTCGATTCCGGCCTGGTGCGCTCGATACATCGTCCCCAGGACTTCGCCATAAACATCGAGCTGAAACTGACTGGAAGCGGCATTGCCGATGCGCACTGGTTTTGAATTTTCGTAACCGGACAACCAGGGGATTTCGAGCTCTTCCAGACGGCGTTCGCCGCGGACACCGTACATGATTTGCATTTGATCGGCGCTGCCTGCGATTGCGCGCAAGAGCCATTCGCGCCAGCTCTTGGCTTCGCTTTGATAACCGGCGTTGACCAAAGCGATCAGGGTGAGAGTCGCATCGCGCAACCAGCAGTAGCGATAATCCCAATTGCGCACTCCGCCGATCTCCTCGGGTAAAGAAGTCGTGGCCGCGGCTACAATCCCACCGGTGGGTCCATACGTCAGGCCTTTCAGGACGACAAGCGAGCGAACCACCGCGTCATCCCATGGGGTTTTGCGGTGGCAGCGTTTCGCCCATTTTTTCCAATATCTTTCCGTGTCGCGCAGGGCATGGTCAGGGGTAACTTTTTTAGGAGGCCGGGAATGCGATGCGAACCAGGTCAGGACAAATGGCACACGGTCACCTTTCTTGACTGTGAATTCGGCAACTGTCGTCAGATCCTCACCCCGCGTTTTGACCGGTGTGCGCAGAATAAGTCCGTTCGGACCTGCGATCACTTCCAATCCGCCGTTCCCGGTTCGCACCCACGGGATCGTGCGGCCGTAATCGAACCGAATGATGAGCTCCATTTGCATCACTACTTGACCGCGAATTCCTTCCACGATGCGGATGAGGTCGGGATTTTCGCCGCGCGGCGGCATGAAATCGATTAACCGGACGGCGCCTTCTTTGGTTTCGATCTCCGTTTCAAGAATCAAGGCATCCCCGCGATATCGACGACTGGTCCGGTCGATCTTTTCCTTCGGCCAGAAACGCCAATGGCCATTGTCACGCGTGCCTAACAACGACGCGAAGCAGGCGCCGGAATCGAACCGCGGGAAACAAAGCCAATCCACGCATCCATCACGGCTAACCAACGCACTGGTCTGAGTATCGCTGATAAAGGCGTAGTCCTCGATCCTGGTGCTCTGTTGCGCCACTCAACAATAGAATGTCGATCTTGGCCGATGTCGACCTTGCGAACCGGAACCGAGATTGTCGGAAATCAGGCCTGGGTATGGCGCGCGAAATGGCGCTCGACACGTTTCGGCAAGAGACGTTTGCGACCGCGCTGACGCCGCCGAGCGAGGGTGGCGCGTCCACCCTTGGTTCGCATCCGCGCCCGAAAACCGTGCTGCTGCTTGCGGGTTCGTTTCGATGGCTGATAAGTGCGTTTCATAAGGCCGAAAAATAAATTAGGCGCGAATTGAGAGCGGCTACACTAGGATGGGGCAGGGGATTGTCAATTTGGTCGGACGGAGCCGGTCGAGCTTCCATTCGCGGGTTGCCAGCCCGCTTAATTTCTGGAATAAGCAATGCAAACGGTGAGCGAGAAAGTCGTCATTGAGCCGGCTACCGAGGCTGATTTGGATGAGTTGTCCGAAATGCTCGGAGGACTCTTCGCACAGGAGAGCGATTTTCGGCCAGATAAAGAAAGGCAACTGCGCGGGTTGCGTTTGATTTTCGAACAGCCGAGTCGCGGTCGCGTATTCGTGCTTCGCCGCGACGGCGCGATTGTCGGCATGATCAATCTCCTCTTTACCATTAGCACCGCAGAAGGCGGTTTCGTCATTTTGCTCGAGGACCTCGTGGTCCATCAGCAATTCCAGGGGCACGGCTACGGTTCGAAACTGCTCAATCACGCGATCGAGTTCGCGCGTCAGAAAAATTTTCTCCGCATCACTTTACTGACAGACCGGCCGGAGAATGTGGCCCAGGAATTTTTCCGGCGTCATGGATTTCACGAATCATCGATGATTCCGATGCGGCTCTTGATCACGCCTGAGCAAGATCAGTCCCAATCGAACCTGTAAGTCCGATCGTCACTTCCGTTGCTGTTTGGATATCCAGGCTGTCAATTGCGGCACGATCTGTTTTTTGAATTCGGCGCGAAACTCAACTTCATCGACCGCTTTGGCCACTTCTTTCGCGCTGGTGGCCGGCAAATTCGATTTGGCGTAAGTTTTCAATTCGTCCGCGCGCGATTTTTCGGAAAAGAAAACGAACAAGCCTGGCGCGAACGTATTAGCGGCGAGAGCGTCGGTTTTGGCGAGCAGCGCTTTGATGTTCGCCTTGGCGAATTCCCAGGCGAGATCGGGATGCCCGCTATAGCGCGCAACTTTGCCGACGTTGTGAAGGGCGCGGCTGGTTGGCAGTTCGTCGGTCAGCGAGATTTGCAATGCTTTCCCGGCCAACTTCGGATCGCGCGCCGCGGCCAACGCGTCGAAATAATTCTGCTTTTCTTCGATGCTGGTGGTCTTCAATCCGAGTTCGTGCAGCTTGTTCCAAGTCGGATCATCAGCATTTTGTCCAACCACCAGAAAAATGGACGCGCGAAGGTCAGGTGCGAGCGAAGCAGGATCGGCAACGAACTTTTCAAAACGTTGTTTGCAGCCGTCGATGACTTCCTGGTCGTTCAAATCGCCAAGCGCGACGATCAAGCTTGCACGAAGGAGTGAGTCTCGTGGTGATTCGTTCTTCTTCGGTTCCCAGCCGAGCTCGTCAAACGTTGGTCGCAAGATCGAGCGCGCGTAAGCCTGAAATTTTTTACGGCCCGGATCACCGATCAGGAGGCGATTGATGTAATCGAACGCGTTAACAATCTGATCGCGCTCGGCCAGTTCATGCCCGTGGGGCAGTTTCCCGATCAGCTCTAAATAAAGAGAAACGTCAGCGCGATTGGCCTGGACCAGCGCCCACGATTCGCTCAGCAAATTCACGCGATCTTCCAGATTCAACTTGGCCAGTGCACCGAGCAGCGCTTTCCAAGACGAATCGTCATACTGGACGCGATAATTCCCGGCGCCGCTCGCGTTCAATTTGATCACCCGATCGGTCGGGACGCTTGGCAAATTGTCGATTTTGCCGGTCATCAAGCGGCTCTCGATTTTGTTTTCACCGACGACGAAGTAGGTGAGGGGAATCTTCCATTCCAGCGCCGGCGCGTTCGGGAAATTAATGGTGAACCGTTCCTGGCTCAGCGAAGCTTTTTCGCCGTCGCGTTTCATCATTACAACCGGAAATCCCGATTGTTCCGTCCACGCTGCGGCAATTTCGCCGACCGGCTTTCCCGAAGCGTCGCAAAGCGCGTTCCACAAATCTGCCGTGGTCGAGTTCGAATACTGATGCGCAGCTATGTAGCGGCGGACGCCGTCACGGAAAACGTCTTCGCTCAGAAAACTTTCCAGCATTCGCAGAAAACTTTGGCCTTTTCGATAAGTGATGTCGTCAAAGGCGCTGTTGGCGTCGGATTCATTCGCAACCGGCTGCTGGATGGCATGGGTTGTCGATCTTGCGTCGCCTTCCATCGCGACTTCCTTGGCGATTCCGGTGCGGCGAGCTGGATCGCGCTGAATATTCCTGGCGAGCCAAACTTCCCAGTCCGGATTGAAATGCGCGGTGCATTTGCTCCCCATCCAGGAGGCGAAACCTTCGTTCAACCAAAGATTGTCCCACCAAGCCATAGTGACGAGATCGCCGAACCATTGGTGCGCAGTTTCATGCGCGACGACCTCATAAATGCGCTGGCGCGTCGACGCGGACGATTTCTTCGGATCGAAAAGAAGCGCCGATTCGTAGTAAGTGATGCCGCCCCAATTTTCCATCGCGCCGCCGAAACCGCCCGGAATGGCGATCTGATCCAACTTTGGAAGCGGATAACGAACGCCAAAGTAATCGTTGTAGTACTCAAGGATCTGCGCCGTGCTTTCGAGCGCGTATCGGCCCCATTCGGCTTTTCCTTTGGTGGCAATCACGCGAATCTGTGTGCCGGCCGCTTTCGTTTCGATTGCATCGAGCTCACCCGCGACGAACACATTCAAGTAACTCGACATCGACGGCGTTGGTTGAAAACGCACTTCTTTGTCGATGCCTGTCGCGCCGGAGGACCGAGCCGGACCGGCATTTGGCGAAGGCGGATCGATCTTGCGTTCTGATTCGACCGGCATGTTTGAAACGGCCAGCCAATTCTCCGGCACAACCGCCGTCAGTTGGAAGCGCGCCCGAAAACTCGGCTCGTCCCAACACGGAAAAAATCGCCGCGCATCGCTCGGTTCGAATTGCGTGCCGAGCGCTATTTTTTTCGCACCTGTGCCTTGTTCCTGATAGGGCATGTAATAAAAGCCGCGGCCTTTTGGAGTGATCGTTCCGCTGAACTCGAGCGCGAGGGAGTGCTCGCCAATCGCCAGCTCGTTAGGCAGGGCGATGGTCAGCAGCTCGTTGTTTGGATCGAGCTTGATCGCGGCTGGTGACAATTGAGTTCCATCGATCGAAGCCTTTGCGATTTCGAGTTCGAGCGAATTGAGCACCAGCTCATGCACCGGCGCGCTCGCCTTCAGTTTCACGGTTTCGCTCCCGGAAAAAGTAAACTTGCTAACGTCAGGAACGATTCGGATGGAGTATTCGAGCGGGACGACTTGCTTCGGCAATTTACCGGGAGTGTTTGCGAAGGTGTAAGGTTTTTCTCCGTTCATGGTTAAGGGGAGCGCAAACAAAATAACGAGACCGACGCGAATCCGCATTTCTGCCCTTAGCCGAATTAACGCAAACGTTCAATCGCGAGACATATCAACGCGTTGAACGAGCGACTACGGCAGAGCGTTGTGAATGATTCGGCGTAAACGATACCACCCGGCGGTGATTGGGTTCGCCGGCTCGGCATGACGGCGCCGATGGGCTTGCTCGTCATCCTTGACCACCAATACTAGCAGCAACTGTCCACTGCCAACCTGTGGGCCTTTAATGACGAGTGGGCTGCTCTTGCTCAGGTTCGCATCGGTCTCGAGCAGGACATCATTTTCTTTGTAGAGCTTGAGGTTTAACGTGTAACCGGCGTCGTTCTCGCCCCGAGCATCGACGTGCAGTCCAAAATACTTGCTGTTGGCGAGCCAATCTTCCTCGCCTGTCTTGAGCGTTTTGTTTGATTGGCCAATCACTTCGAACTGATTGTAACCAAAAAGATCTTTGAGCGTTTGCTCAAGGGTGGTCAGTTCCGGCGGAATCGGCGCTGGCTGCGGAACGTTTTCGGCGATGACGAGGCCGCTCCAAACCAAGTGTTCCGCATCGGCCGAAGCCACGCTTATCGCCAAGGTGAAAAACATGGCGAGAAGCAAAGGCCTCAGCTGCATTGTCGAATTATTTTGCTGCGTAGTCGGCCGGGAGCGATTGCAATCCTTCGGTCCACAGCACCGTTACTTTGTTGTCGTTCTTGCTCTCGAAAATGTAGATGGTCGCGTTTGGATTGGCCGCCGGATCAACGCGCGAATTCAAAATTTGGGTGAGATATTCCGATTGCTCGCCGGGCTGATGCTGGCTCATGAGCACTACGGTGGTGATGACAAAGAGCGCCAGCGCGGCCGCCCCCGACCAAACCAATCGGGGAATCGTCCACCACGTCGACGTTCCGCGGTCACGGGAACGATCTTCCCTTTCGTGCGCGATGCGTTGGTGCAGTTGATGACTAAAGAATTCCTCGTTGCTCATTGCCTGAGCTGCTAGTTGTTCCTTCAAGAACGCGCCCAGCCTGAGCGCATCGCGTTTTTCGGCTTCGGCCGCTTCCAAATCCGGCAGCGAAGCCTCGAATTCAGCTAATTCTTTGTCGCTCAATTGTCCATCGAGCCAGGCAGTCCATTTTTCTTCAAACGTTTTCATAAACGTCCCTCAGGGAATTCTGCAATTTCTTCCGGGCATAAAACAGGCGCGACATCACCGTACCGATGGAGCAACCCAGGCTTTCGGCGATTTCGTGATACTGCATTTCTTCGATTTCTTTCATTAAAATTACTGCCCGGTGTTCGGGAGAGAGTTGGGAGATGGCATGGTCGATCCGGGCCCGGATTTCCTGCCGCTCCAGGTGCTGGTGCGGGAGCGGATCGGCCTTTGGCACGGTCTTAGACGCGGGATCGATCTCTTTCAACTGAATAGCATCATCGAACTCAGCCCCGCCGGCTTTGACTTGTCGCTTACGCAGCCAGTCGATAGTCACGTTCATCACGATCCGGTAAATCCAGGTGTAAAACGACGACTTTCCGCGAAAACGCCCGATCGATTTCCAGGCTTTGACAAAGCTCTCCTGCGCCAGGTCCCAGGCGTCCTGTTCGTTATGGACCATGTTATAAATCATAGCGAATACCCTTGTCCGGTAGCGGGTTACCAGCTGGTCAAATGCCTCGGTGTCGCCGGCTTGACATTGTCTCACCAGGTCGAGTTCCGACACATCGGCTTGAGCCGGAGTCGCTTCCGTTCGCATAATTTGACGGAACTAGCGGCTATTTCATTCAACCCCGAAAACCTTCGGAGCCGTAGCGGCGACGCCATTCGCCGCGATATTCCCCCATCAACGTAATAATCCCGTCCCGCACCTGGAAAAGTCGTTGCTGGAGAACGGAATACTGCCGGGCCGCGATTAGCTTCTCGGAGACCAATTTGGCCGCCGAATCCAACGAAACCGTGATCGCTTTCAGGGCGCGTTTTAGATAGGCGATGGTCATCCCAAGTTCGTCCACATCATCATCGCTCAGGGCTGCCGCCAGTTTCGCGCTCGCCAGTGCCGCATGGGTAGCCAGCTTGATCGCCGCCGGTTCGTTTTGGAGCGAGGCGTTTTGGTCGAACAGCTTGTCGATCCAAACCGTCAGGGCGAAGGCTGCCCGATAGAGAATGTTGTCTTCAAAGCTCTCACTCGGCTTTTGTTCGGCGCCGCTTGAAGTCTCGTCATTTTGTAAACGCCAATCTTCGTCCAACAGTGCATCGACCTCCGCGCTCCAATCGCCGTCGCCCAGAATCTGCGTCCAACCCATTTCCCGGGCGATGATTTCGTCGCGTTGCGGATCGTCAATGTACCTCTCGAGCAGCTCCATGTACTTTTCTGTTCGCTGATCCTGCTGCTTGAGGAAACGCTCCCAATCGTATTCGTCCCAGATTCCTTCTCGTTCGCCCTCGCCGGACATAATCGGACTAAACGCCAGCTTGGTCTTATGCGCAAAAATTTTCCGCGATTTACGAACTTGCGGTTTCCAGCTCGCGTTTCGTTTGCAATCGCAATTGACCACAGGCGGCGTCGATGTCGTGGCCTTTCTCGCGTCGCAATGTCGCCGCGACTCCACGTTCGCGTAAGATCGACAAAAACTTTTCCTGTCGATCTTGCGCCGGGCGCGACCAGACCAAACCATGCACGATATTGTAGGGGATCAGATTCACTTTTGCGGAAAGCCGTTTGGCGTGGCGAGCCAGCGCGCGCGCTTGCTCATCGAAATCATTCACGCCCGCGATCAAAATGTATTCAAAGGTCAGGCGTTGCTTTTTTCGCGAGGCGTAATAGTCGCAGGCCGCCAGCAACGTCTCGACATTGTAACGGCGGTTGATCGGCATGATCTGGTTGCGCACCGCGTCGGTCGCGCCATGCAAGGAAACGGCGAGCCGGATTTGTAATGGTTCATCGGCAAGCTTTCGAATCTGGGGCGCAAGTCCACTAGTCGAGACCGTGATGTGTCGCGCGCCGATCCCGAGTCCCCACGGCGCATTGATGATCCGAATCGCGCGCATCACGTTCTCGAGATTTGCCAGCGGCTCGCCCATTCCCATGAACACGATGTTGTCGATCTTTTCTCCGGTCTGGCGCTCGACCGCGATGATTTGATCGACAATTTCGTTCGGCTTGAGATTGCGGCTGAATCCCTCGAGGCCGCTTGCGCAAAATTTACATCCGTAAGCGCACCCGACCTGGGTCGAAATGCAAATCGTCCGCCGGTCTGAGCGCGATCCGTAGAGCGCCGGCGACGCCGGAATTAAAACGGTTTCGATTAAGCTTTCATCATTTAAGCGAAGGAGAAATTTGCGGGTTGTATCGTGCGAACCGAGTACCCGGACAATCTCGCTCTGGCTAAAGTCGAATTGCTCCGCGAGGCGGCTTCGAAATTCCTGCGCTAAATCGGTCATTTCATCGAACGACTGAACGCGCTTTTGGTAGAGCCAGTCTGCGATTTGCCGCGCCCGGTAAAGTGGCTCATGGAATTCGCGGACCTTATCCTCGAGTTTCTGAAACTGGAGCGACCTGATGTCGATTTTTGCGTTCGTGGCCACGAGGAAGGTTACGGCGTTCGTCGTTGCCAGCAATCTTGCGGAGGGCACACAATTTTGGTGGAGAAAAACGCGGTGCTGGTTAGGTTCCGAGCCGAATGAAATATCTTTTGATGTTAGCCATTCTCACGGCCGCCATTTGCGGATTCAGCGGTTGCGCGTCGACTAGCTCGACCACTGCCGGTGGCGATCCAGTTCCAGGCGAAAAAACTGGCGAGGAAAGCCGTCTCCAGCCGGGGGCTGGCGCAGGTCCGAACGCCAGCGTGAAGTGGTGATTTGGGCGATTGCCGCTGTTTGCTAATCGATCAGGGTAATTGTCCCTGATACGCTCCGAAATCCTATTGCCCAGCCGCCAGTGCTGTCTTCGCCGTCATGAACCACCAATGCTGAGGTCTTGAACTTTCGTCCGTTGGCAAGCTGGAGGGCCTTTTTATGCCAGGCCTCCTTCAATTCTGCTAATCCGAAATGCCCGTAAATCGACCACTGGGCGCTGGCAATGATATCGAAGCTTTTTGGATAAACGGCGGTAACCGAGAAATGAATGAACCGCGAGACGCCGGCTGGCCGCGGCTCGGCCGCAGCGCAGTGTGCCAAGATAAGGATGGCGGCGACTGTGCTGTAAACTGTGAGGGAAATGCTTCGTCTCACAGAGTGGTCGGCGAAACGGATCGCTCGGTCTTACTGGTGACGAGAATCACTTTCCGCGCGACTGCCTCGGCAGCCTCGGTCGCCATTTTTGGCCAAAGACTTGGATTGTTTTCCAACTCTTCCAACATCGCGGTGGTATTGCTCGTGCCCCAGTCGTCTTTCTTCCAAATTGTCTTTCCATCACGGCCTACGAGAGTGGCTCTCGTGCTAATCACGCCGCCAAGTTCGTGTCCGTGAACCGGGGCAACGCCGTAAGCGAGAATCTCAATGTTTAGGGTCACGTCGGCGTTCGAATTGGTCAGCTTAAAGAACTGGGTGGTTCGCAACGCCGAGTCCATATCGCGTCGCACCAGAGTGCAAATGTCCACCGGCTTCTTTGACGCGGCCGCATCGAACCGTTTGAACCCCGGCGCTTCCGAACTGGCACCGATTGCGGCTCCTGCAAGGACTCCGACTAATCCCAGCATCGGATTGTTGCCAATCGCGCGTGCGCGCTTTCCGGCGACATCGCGGTAAACGTAATGTTCGGGAGCCTTTATGTCGGGATTGAGTGAAATCGTGTTGTACTTATTGCGATCGACCGAGCTCAAAGGCTGCTGGGTCGCGCAGCTGACCAACGCAAGAAGCGGGAGAGTTAAGACGCAACGAACGGATTTGGAGAAAAACATCCGCGGAGTGTGGGAAGAAATGAATTGTTGTCAAAGGGAGATTTTACGCCCAAAGAGTAGGCCCGAAAAAACTTGAATCCGGGCTTTGCTTGGAAGTATCTGCCGCCATGCCCAAATCCCGCACGCCGCTCATGATCGGTTGGGAGGCGGCGCGGGCAAATGCGAAACCGGCGCTCATCATTCAGGCGCTCATGCTCGCGCTCGCAATCTCGTTTTACGCGAACTCAACAATGGCTGACGCCTTACGTAACCTCGCCGAATTCAAACGCGCCCACGGAATCGTATTCGTCTTCGGCGCCTCCGTCATCGCAGGAGCTCTCCTTCCGGAACTTTTCTTGATTCTGTTTTTTCAACGTGGCCGTCCCCAAATAGGAAATCTTCGCAATCTGGCTTTTACGGTTCCGGTTTGGGGATTCGACGGATCACTTGTCGATCTTTTGTACCACACCGAAGCCAATTGGTTGGGCGATGTCGCGACTCTGCCTGTCGTGCTTGGAAAAATCTGTATCGACCAATTCGGCTATAACGTTCTGTTCGCTGCGCCCTTCGGTGTGCTGACTTACGAATGGAAGAACAGCGGCTTTTCAATGCAGCCGCTGCGCGATCTTTTCACCTGGCGGCATTATCGGGACAAAATACTTCCAACACTGGTCGCGACCTGGGCCGTTTGGATTCCGTTAATGGCAATCATCTATTCGCTACCGCTCGCGTTGCAATTTCCATTGTTCGGATTCGCGCTTTCGTTTTGGGTCTTGCTCCTGACTTACATGACGAATCGTTTCGCCGGAAAAGTGGAAGCTGACGCGCCGATTGCGCTGGCAAGAGTGGAAAGGTAGGGGCGGTTCACCGAACCGCCCGCTAACGCCAGTCCGGTTCGGACCGATTGAGGTCAATCGCCACTACCATTAAGAAAATGTTTGAGCGCTTCGTGAACGCCCGCGCCATGTTCGCGCTTGGCCACATAGCCACCTGCTTCGCGCACCGCCGCCTTCACTTCCTCGATCGCATTGGCCGGGCAGGCCGGCATAGCTGCGACCTGACCGTTGAGCATTGAGATGTCGTTATGATGATCGCCGGCGGCGAAAATGTTCTCGCGCGGGATATCGATCAAACGCGCCAGCTCGGCCAACGCTGCGCCTTTGTGATAATCGGCGTGACAAAAACGAAGATAAATCGTGTTGCGCTGATAATTGAACTTCGGCTCTTTCATGCGCGCCCCTTCGATAAATTCAACGATGCGATCCATTTCCTGGTCGCTCTCTGCCCGCAAGCCTTCCAGTTTCTGGGAGTGATAAATTAGCTGGGCTTTGGTCTTCCGCGTCACGAAATCGACAACTTCAGCCAGAATTGATTGGGCGGACGAAAACAATTCGGCATGGTCGCGCGCACAGCGCTCGTTCCAATCGCCGAACGGCTCCCATTTTTCGCCGTTGTTAGCCGGACGGAAAACTTCGCGCTCGGTCGTTAAAATGAAATCAGGACGCACCGGAAATTCGAAATCGGTCAGACCGGATTCGAGCAGATCGACCGAACGGCCGGTGTTAATCGAGAAAAGAACGCCGCCCTCTTGCAAATCGCGGATCAATTGCATGCAGCGCTCGTCCAGGACCGGTTCGCTCACGCGGGAGACGAGCGTGCCGTCGAAATCGATACTGAGAAGCCGAATCTCGGAGCTCATGGAAGCGCTTAACTTAAAAATTGATTTCGGAAACGCAATCCGCCGATAATTTTTGGTAGGGACGCCGCGCCGCGGCGTTCTGGACAGCGCAGCGCGCTGTCCCTACCTTACGATCGACAATGAAATCGGCTTATGAGCTGGCAATGGAGCGACTGGCGAAGGGCCAGCCGGTCGTCACCTTGACCGACGAGCAGAAAAAACAGCTCGCGGAGGTCGATTCCACCTTCAAAGCGCGGATTGCCGAGAAAGAACTTTTTCTCAAAGGCGAAATTCAAAAGGCCCGAAGCACCGGAAAGTTCGAAGAAGCGGAATCGCTTGAGAAGCAACTCGCGAGCGAGATCAAGCGGTTGCAGGAAGATTGCGAAACTAAGAAAGAAAAGCTGCGCGCGAGTTTTGGGAAGTGATTGTAGAGGCGCTTGCCGAGGCTAGCGCCTGATTATTTGATTTCGGCGTTTGACACAAACGCCGCTACACCGTCTGGGGCACGCTGACCGCGCCTCGGCAAATCCGGATCTAAAAATCCGAGCATATGCGCGCGTTTAATAGTGCGAACGCCTTCCTCTTTTTGCAGCTCAGCAATGCTTTGGCGGAAGGCTTCCATTTTTGTCCAATGCACTTTCGGCCGGAAATGGTGTTCGGCGTGGTAGCCGTTGTAGAAAAAGAGCCAGTTGTAGATTTTTCCGTAGCTGCTCACGCCCCAGGCGATTGGTTTGTCCGGGTTCGCGCCGTAGTGGCGATAGTAACCGTTCAAATAACTGAAACAATGGCCGAGATACCAGAACGGAACCATAAAGAAGATCACGTATCGCCAATTGAAGAAAAACATCACCAGCAGGGTGATGGCGAATGCGGCCAATTCGATATTTCCCCAAAATAAATCGCCATTGTCGCGTTTGCGTAAATCTCCTCGAATTGCGCCGACGTCGTCCCGAAAGAAACCGAGGAAAACATAGCTCCAAGGATTTTCCGCTTCCCCTTCGTGGCCGTGGCGATAGATCGACAACCAATCAATGGTGTCGCCATTTTCGTCTTGCCGGTCCGAATTGCCTTTGTGGTGCCGCATGTGCACTGCGTTGTAATAGGTCTGCGAAAAACAACACGCGATGGACTGCGTGACTCCAAAGAGGCGGTTCAGAATTTTGGAGCGAAAAAATGGGTTGTGGATGAAGTTGTGACCAATGCCGTTGATGTTGGCGTTCACCATCAGTGAGTAGGTGAAACCGAGAATCAACATCACCCAGAGCGGCGCGTGCGGGTACAAAAAGAAGAGCCCCAGAAAATAGGCGAGGTGAAAAAGGCCGGCCGTGGTGGGAACTGCGTCCCAGCGGGTGTGCGCGAACAATCGCGAATTGGTCGCGGGTCGCTCGGTGCGGATTACGTCAGCGTTCATGGAGACTGGTACCATTCGCGAAAGAGTCCCTTTCTGGCAAGTTGTTCATTGCCAATGTTGAGGTCGCACGCCTAATTTAGCCCCTCATGTTCGCGCTTCAGCCAGAAATGAAGGTCTTTAGCGGCACCGCCAACCGCGAGCTGGCCGAGCGCATTTGCAAATACATCGGCGTCCCGCTCGGCCGGGCCACAATCAGCTCGTTCCCCGACGGCGAGACTTACGTGATGATCGAGGAGAATGTTCGTGGCCGCGACGTTTTTCTCATTCAACCGACATCGCCGCCGAGCAACGAGCATCTAATGGAGTTGCTCATTATGGTCGACGCAGCTCGCCGGGCCAGCGCCGATCGGATCACCGCGGTCATTCCATTTTTTGGCTACGCTCGCCAGGACCGTAAAGACAAACCGCGGGTCCCGATTACCGCAAAATTAATTGCGAACCTGCTTTGCGCGGCCGGGGTCAATCGCGTGCTCACGATGGACCTGCACGCGCAGCAGGTACAGGGGTTTTTCGACATCCCGGTCGACCATCTCTATTCGCTGCCCGTACTAATTAAGTACCTCCGGCAAATGCTCACCGGCAAGACCGTCGTCGTTTCACCAGACATCGGCGGTTTAAAGATGGCCTCCGCCTATGCCGAAGCTCTCAGCGCGAATCTCGCGATTGTTGCCAAGGAACGAAAAAGCGCGACTGAAACCGAAGCGCTCTACTTGATCGGCGAAGTCAAAGATCACGATGTGCTGCTGGTGGACGATCTTACCGAGACCGCCGGCACGCTCACATCAGCGGCAGAGCTCTTGAAAAAGCACGGGGCGAAGGAAATCTACGCCGGCGTCTCCCACGCGGTCCTGGTCGATGTCGCCATCGCCCGGTTGCAAAAGTCCAAAATTGAGGAATTAATAACGACCAACAGCACGCCGGTGCGCCCGGTGGAAGGATTTAAAACCACCGTGCTCTGCGTCTCCGAGCTCCTCGGGGAGGGGATGAAACGGATCCATAACGATGAGTCTGTCTCGTCGCTGTTTAAGATCGACAAGTAACGAACATGGCCAAGCAAGTTAAACTCAAAGTTGAACCGCGGACCGCGACCGGCCGTTCGGCGGCGCGCCGATTGAAAGCGCGCGGCATTGTTCCGGCCGTTGTCTACGGTGGAAAAGAAAAATCGCAGCCGCTCCAGGTTTCCGCGCGCGATATTAACGCCATGCTCAGTCATGCCTCCGGCGAAAACATTTTGGTGGAACTGGAAATCGCCGGCGAAAAAGCAACGCGCACTGCGCTGTTACAGGAAGTTCAGCATTCGCCGGTCGGCGGCGATGTTCTTCACGTCGATTTTCACGCGATTTCAATGGACGAGAAAATTCAAGCGGACGTTCCGCTCGAGGCGCTTGGCGTCCCAACCGGCGTGAAGAATTTCGGCGGTCTGCTCGAACAGAATTTGCGCGCGCTGGCGATTGAGTGTTTGCCGCGCGATTTGCCGGACAAAATTACAGTCGATGTATCGGAGTTGAACATCGGCAACTCGATTCACGTTCGTGACATTAAACTTCCGTCGGGTGTGATCGCAAAAGTTCAGCCCGATTTGACGGCGTTTTCGGTGATGGCGCCGGTGATCGAAGAAGAGCCGGTTGCGGCCGAGGCTGAAGCGGCCGCGGCGGCTGGTCCGGAAGTGATCACGGCCAAGAAGGAAGAAGGCGAAGCGGCCGCACCGGCTGCTGGCGCGAAGGGCGCCCCCGCACCAGCGGGCAAAGGCGCCGCTCCGGCTCCGAAAGAAAAAGAGCAGAAGAAGTAGGTGGATCGAGCGCTCCGCGCTCGATGTTAAGTGGCGGCGAAGCCGCAAAAATTTTATCATCGCCCGCGGAGCGGCCGATCCACCAAGCTCATGTCGAATTCAAACGAATATGCTCCTGCGCCGATTCGCTTGGTCGCCGGATTAGGCAACCCGGGTGCTGAATACGCGCGCACTCGCCACAACATCGGCTTCATGGTGGTCGATCTTCTTGCACACGAATCGGGAGCGGTTTGGGAGAAATCAGGCAAATGGGATGCGGCTACGACAAAATTTCGCGATGTCACGTTAGTTAAACCTGCGAGTTACATGAACCGCAGCGGCCATCCGCTTTTCGCGATTGCCCAATTCTTTAAGATTGCGCCCCAGGAAATCTTCGTCGTGCTGGATGATTTTTCGTTGCCCCTTGGTCGATTGCGGATTCGGCAGGGTGGCGGTCCGGGCGGCCATAACGGGTTGGAATCGATCATCGTGCAATTCGGCACCGAAGAAATTCCACGATTACGTGTTGGAGTCGGTCCGGCGCCGGCTGAAGGAGCTACCGATTACGTGCTCAGCAATTTTTTCGAGGAAGAAAAAGAGCTCGTAAGATCGACAATCAGCCGCGCCGCTGACGCAGTGAAATGCGCGATTGACAAAGGCGTCGTTTCCGCGATGAACACTTTCAACAAAATCGAAGAAGAATCATGAAGAATCGTTACGAAGCGTTGCTCGTCCTCAACTCGCAGGGGAAGGAAGAGAGCGTGCATGACATTGTCGAGCGTTTGGAATCCGAATTCAAAAAAGAGGGCGCCGAAATCGAGCAGGTGCAAAAAATGGATAAACGCCAGTTCTCCTACGTCGCCGGCCCGCTTGATGCCGGTTTTTATGTGAACTTCATTTTCCACGCAGATCCGCAGCTGGTTACGAAATTGCGTTCCAAATTTAAGCTCGACCCGGAAGTTTACCGTCAGCATTACCAGCGCCTGCGCGAGAAGACCGAAAAGAAGGAGCGGAAGGAAAAGCCGGCGAAAAAGTTGGCGCGTTCCAAGTAAATCCGCTAAGACTGGCGGATGGCCAGTTTCAATAAAGTTATTCTCCTCGGAAATCTGACGCGCGATCCCGAAGTGCGTTATACCCCCAAAGGCAGCGCCGTTTGCGACCTCGGCGTCGCCATTAACCGTCAATACACCCTCGATAGCGGCGAAAAACGCGAAGAAGTCACGTATGTCGATGTTGTCCTCTGGTCGCGGCTCGCGGAAATCGCCGGCGAATATTTAAAAAAAGGCCGGCCGATTTTTATCGAAGGCCGTCTCCAATTGGACACCTGGGACGACAAACAAAGCGGACAAAAGCGGAGCAAGCTGCGCGTGATCGGCGAAACGATGCAATTGCTTGGCGGTCGTCCCCCCGACGCAGGCGGTGGCGCAACGGAAGGCGCCGAAGGCGCGCGAGAATCGCGTCCGAGTAAACCTGCTCCGCCGCCGAAAGCCGGCGCCGCCGCCGAGCCGGACGACGACGAAATTCCGTTTTAGATTTTTTGTAGGGGAAGCTGTTAGCTTCCCTGGGATGACAGCGTCGTCCCCTACAGGAATTTATGAACTCCACCGAAGCGTGCATCGCGCTCAACATGCTGCCGACGGTTGGGCCGGTGCGGTTGCGAAAGCTCCTGCAGATTTTCAAGGAACCGGAGAACATCCTAGCCGCCAAACGTGATCAGGTTCGGAAAGTTGAAGGAATCGGTAAGGACGTTGCCGACCAAATTTCAAACTGGGAGTCGATTGTCGATCTTCCGGCGGAGCTGAAACGCGTCAAAGAATTCGGCGCGACTGTAATCACGCAGAGTTCGCCCTCGTACCCGAAACCGCTGCGTGAGATCCATGCCCCGCCAATTGTGCTTTATGTCTGGGGCGAAATTCAGGAGCGCGATCATCACGCGCTCGGAATCATCGGCGCGCGCCACACGACTCATTATGGGAGCGAGTCGGCGAAAAAACTCGCGTATCAACTGGCGTATGCCGGTTTGACTGTAATCAGCGGTCTAGCGCGCGGAATCGATACGGCAGCGCATCAGGGCGCGCTGGCCGCAAAGGGACGGACGATCGCAGTCATCGGCTCTGGAGTGTCGAAGTTATATCCGCCCGAAAACCGCGCGCTTGCCGAGAAAATTTGTAACGGTAACGGCGCGGTCGTGTCTGAGTTTTCGATGGAGATCGAACCTGACCGGCAAACGTTTCCGATGCGAAACCGGATCATCTCCGGCTGGAGCCACGGAATTCTCGTGGTCGAAGCGGGCGTCAACAGCGGCGCGTTAATTACGGCCTCGCAGGCGCTGGAACAGGGCCGGGCGGTTTATGCTGTCCCCGGACATATCAATGCTCCGAGCGCGATCGGCTCGAACCGGCTTATTCAGCAGGGCGCGAAGCTCGTCATGGACGCAAATGACATTCTCGATGATCTCCAAATTCTTTTGCCCGAAACGAAACCGTCACCGCAAGCCGCCGCCCGTCCACTGCCTCCGCTCTCGGACGAAGAGCGCAGGGTTTATGACGCGATTGAGGCAACGGAGACGCCGATCGACGAGATCGCCACGAAATCAAATTTGCCAAGCGGCACAGTCTCTTCTACTCTCCTCGGCCTTGAGCTGAAGCGGCTCGTGAAGCAGTTGCCCGGAAAATATTTCGTGAAACTCGCCTGACCTCGTCCGCGACCTGCTCATCCCCCCGTTTGCAAGGTCTTCATTACCAATGTCTAAATCCCTGATTATCGCGGAGAAGCCGAGCGTAGCGAGCGATCTCGCCCGCGCCCTCGGCGTCAAGAAGGAGGGCGATCATTTCGAAAGCGACCGCTACGTCATCTCGTCTGCGCTTGGACATTTGGTTGAACTGGCCCTGCCGAGCGAGCTCGACGTGAAGCGTGGGAAATGGAGCTTTGCCAATCTCCCGATTATCCCGGACGAATTTCAGCTCAGGCCGATCGAGAAAACGAAAGCGCGCTTCAACATGCTTAAGCGCTTGATGCAACGCCCCGATGTCGATCTTCTGATCAACGCCTGCGACGCCGGACGGGAAGGGGAATTGATTTTTAGGTATCTGGTCAAACTTGGCGGGGTCAAAAAGCCCATCCGCCGTTTGTGGCTGCAGTCGATGACGACGGAATCGATCCGCGAGGCCTTCAATCATTTGCGTTCCGAAGAGGAAATGGTGCCGCTCTCAAAGGCGGCGGTTTGTCGCTCTGAAAGCGATTGGCTGGTCGGGATCAACGGCACGCGGGCCATGACCGCATTCAACAATCGGACCGGCGGTTTTCAGCTGACTCCGGTTGGTCGCGTCCAAACGCCAACCCTCGCCATTCTGGCTGAGCGCGAAGACAAGATTCATCACTTCAAGCCGCGCAACTATTATGAGGTGTTCGGCGATTTCGAAGTCAAAGCCGGCTCCTATCGCGGCCGCTGGTTCCGGGAAGATTTCACCAAAGACGGTGACGAAGACGCCCGCGCGGAGCGGATTTGGGACCAGGCGACTGCGGACGAGATCAAGAGCCGTTGTCTCGGAAAAACGGGCGTTGCGACTGAAGAGCGCAAGCCGACCACGCAGGCGCCGCCGCTTCTTTACGATCTGACCAGTTTGCAGCGGGATGCGAACGGTCGCGGCTTCAGCGCCAAACGCACCTTGCAGATTGCGCAGCAGCTTTACGAGCGCTTCAAAGTCATTACTTATCCGCGGACCGATTCCCGCTATTTGCCGGAGGATTACATCCCGACGGTAAAATCGACCTTGAGCCGAATCGAGAATCCGCATGCCCGCACCGTTCTCGACAACAATTGGGTCAAACCGTCGAAAAGGATTTTTAACAACGCCAAGATTTCGGATCACTTCGCCATCATCCCGACCGGGACCGCGCCCCACGGACTGGATGAAGTGCAGCAAAAAATCTACGACATGATTGTGCGCCGCTTTATCAGCGGCTTTTTCCCCGCGGCGCAATTTGAAGTGACGACACGCATCACCCGGGTCGAGAAGGATGCGTTTAAGACCGAAGGCAAAATCATCAAGGACCCGGGCTGGCTCGCCGTTTACGGGCGCGAGGCGGCCTCAGAACAGCAGGGCGAGGAGTCGCTGGTGGCGATTTCACCGAACGAACCGGCCAAAGGGCTTGATATCGAAGTTGCCCAAAATGAAACGAAACCGCCGGCGCGTTTCACGGAAGCGACGCTGCTCTCAGCAATGGAAGGCGCCGGCAAACTCGTGGAAGACGAGGAACTGCGCGAAGCCATGCGCGAGAAAGGTCTCGGCACGCCGGCCACGCGCTCGGCAATTATCGAAGGCTTGATTCACGACGGTTACGTCCATCGTCAGGGCCGCGAATTGATTGCGACCGCCAAAGGTTTGGCGTTGATCACGCTTTTGCGCGGCATCGGTGCGACTGAGTTGTGTTCCCCGGAAATGACCGGCGAATGGGAATCCAAACTCAAGCGGATGCAAAAAGGCGCGATGAAGCGCAACGATTTCATGGCCCACATCAAGAAGTTCACCCGCGAAATCGTTGAGAAGGCAAAAAATTTCGAAGGCGATAGTGTGACTGGAGATTTCGAGCCGCTTGAGGTGAAATGTCCGAAGTGCGGCGGCGGACCTTTCGACGAAAGTTATCGCACCTTCAAATGCCGATCCTGCGGACTAATCGTTTGGAAAACGATGGCCGGGCGATTGTTCGAACGTTCGGAGTTGGAAAAACTTTTAACTGAGAAACAAGTGGGCCCGCTTGAAGGATTTCGAAGCAAAGTCGGCCGCAAGTTCAACGCAACGGTCAAACTCAGTGAAGATTTCAAACCGGCGTTCGATTTCGGCGAGAACGGTCATGATCAGCCGGTTACGATCGATACCGAGAAGCACGAAGCGCTCGGACTTTGTCCAATTTGCCAGAAAGGTCAGGTTTATGTGCTTGATCGCGCCTATGCCTGCGAGAACGCAGTGGCCAAGGAGAAGACCTGCACATTCCGTATCAGCAAGAACATCCTGCACCGCGAAATCCCGAAGGAGCAGGTGCAAAAACTGATTACGACGGGCAAGACCGATCTTCTCCCGAAGTTTGTTTCTAAAAAGGGCCGCCCGTTTTCTGCGCACCTCAAGTTGGAAAACGGAAAAGTCGGTTTCGAATTCGCCGAAAGAAAGCCGAAGAAGAGCGCGCCGCGCAAAGCGGTCGCGGCTTGATCGGAACAACAATTCCAAGCGTTAAAGATCGTTGACGCCACAACGCGTGGTGTGTTATTTAGCGCTTTAACACTATGCGTTGCCCCAAGTGCGGCTCGCGTGATGACAAGGTCATCGATTCCCGTCAGTCTCGCGATAGCTCCAGCATTCGCCGGCGCCGCCAATGCCTCAAATGCGGATATCGCTTCACCACTTACGAGGAGATCGAGCGCTCGGACTTGCGCGTGGTGAAGCGCGATCGCACTCACGAGCCGTTCGATCGACGGAAGCTCGCTGGGAGCATTGCCAAAGCTTTCGAGAAGCGCTCCACCAGTTTGCTGACGCTCGAGCAGCTCGTCGATGAAATCGTGCACGATTTGGAAACCGGCGACCGCGAGGTCCAATCCACCGCTATTGGGGCAAAGGTCCTCGAAAAACTGCGCGGTATCGATGAAGTCGCGTATCTCCGTTACGCCTCGGTCCATCGTCGCTTCGAAGATGTCGATCAATTCGTCGACGCCATCCACGCGCTGGGCAAGGCGGCGAAGCCTGACTCGAAGCAACGTGAATTATTTCCACCCGATCAAGTAAGTCATGGTCGCGTTTAAAGAAGAATTTCCTTATCTGCGCTGCGACTCAGGCCAGCTCTTCGAGTTCGACCGCGACTGGCTGCACGCCGCGATTAACCGCGCGGCCGATAAGGCCGGTTACCCGAGCTGGTGGTTGACCGAACATGTCACTGAGAGCATCGCGTTTTATTTGCACCTTCGAAACGACGAGAACGTTGTCGCGTTCAAACAGCTTCAGGAGACGGTCCAGTACGTCCTGAAAGCGATCGGTTACAAGGAGATTATTCCCTACTTCGCACCGGCTCCGCCGCCGATCTCGATTTCGTTGGTCGATATCGCGCATCAAGCCGGCAGCGGGTACGAGCTCGCCTTTTTCGATCTTCTCGAAAAACGTCTCAATTCCCTGATCGAGACCGGTGTTGACAATTTGCAGCTCTGCTCGTTGCAAGCCTGTGTGAAACATTTGCGCTGCACGCGAGTTTGGACCCGTGCCTGCGATGCTTTACGGGAAGAAATTGTCTGCTTCATTCGTGAACGGTTGATGGCGACCAGCAGCGAGCGCTTGAAATGCTCGCTGAAGTGATTGCTCAGTCCGACAATTTGCCATGACGATTTTCGAAAAAATTATCGCGCGCGAGATTCCTGCGAAAATCATTTGGGAAGACGACGACGCAATCGCTTTTCACGATGTGAATCCGCAGTCGCCGGTCCATGTTTTGATTGTGCCGAAGAAAGTGATCCCCAGATTATCGGCTGCATCCGAATCCGAGCGCGCGATTCTTGGAAAATTGTTACTCGTCGCTGGTGAGCTTGCGAAAAAGCTGGGGATCGAGCAATCCGGCTACCGGGTTGTGATTAACAGTGGCCCCGACGCGGGCGAAAGCGTACCGCATCTTCACGTTCATTTATTGGGCAAACGCGCTCTCGCCTGGCCGCCCGGGTAGGACGACATTTGCATGGCGGCAACGCTCGACCCTGTCCGGCCAATTAAGTTGGACGAAATCAGACAAGCGCGGGAGCGCATCGCGCAAACAATCGTGCGAACTCCGCTCGTTCGTTTGGAACTCGGCCCAGATTTTCCCGATGTTCGATTGAAGCTGGAGAATCTCCAGCCAATCAATGCTTACAAGTTACGCGGCGCGGCGAATGCCGTCGCGCTTCTCCCGGAACAAGATCGCAAACGTGGCGTCTGGACGATCAGCGCCGGCAACGCCGGGCAGGGAGTCGCTTACGCCGCGCGAGAAGCCGGTGTTCCTTGCACAGTCGTCGCAATTGAAACCGCGCCTGAATCGAAGCTCGCGCGAATGCGCGCGCTTGGCGCAAGATTAGTTCTCGTATCTTACGATGTCGCTTGGAAAGCGCTGGATGATCGCGCGTTTCCCGGCGTCGATGGAACATTCGTTCATCCGTTCGACGACGATAATTTTATTGCCGGCCACGGAAGCATGGGCCTGGAGATTTTGGAAGACGCGCCGGACACAAAAGCAATCATCGCCAGCATCGGTGGCGGCGGATTAATCACTGGAGTGGCGAGCGCGATCAAAGCGATCAATCCGGGAATTAAAATTTTCGGCGCCGAACCCGAGACCGCCGCGCCAGCGGCATTGTCCTTTGAGAAAAATTCGCCGCAGGTTTTTAAGAACTGGAAAGCATCGTTCGTTGATGGCGCCGGCGGTCAAAGCATGTTCCCGCGAATGTGGGACCGCATGAAGCCGCTGGTAGACGACTACATTGTCGTCACTTTGGAAGAAACGAAGAAGGCGATGCGGATAATGGCCGAGAAAGCGCGCATCATTTCTGAAGGCGCAGGAGCGTTGCCGCTCGCGGCAGCGTTGACTGGAAAAGCGGGTAAAGGCCCGATCGTCGCCATCGTTTCAGGTGGCAACATCGACCTGAAGAAATTCTTTGAACTGATTAGCTGATCGGTTCAATGCGAGCGCATCATGTCGCGGCAGCCGGCGATATTGCCAATCAGCAAGACCACCAGGACGCCGTAGAGAATCACCGTTCGCGTTGTGGTCTTCGAGCGGAAATAAAAAAAGCCGTGGATGAGATAAGCGGCATAGCAACCAATAAGTACTCCCCAGCCGCCAGCGTTGGCAGTGTGACGATCGACGACGGCGACAAGACCCAGCGGAAACATCCACGCCAGCGGCCAAAGGCCCGGCGCGGTTAGCAGCAGCGCGACAATCCAGATCGCGACGTATCCGATAATCTTATAGAGCAATCGGACCGGACTTTTCCCGAATTCGTCCGCGGTGGGTTCGGTCACCTTATTCCTTCACCGTCATCGACGTACCCACCGGCGCGTTGTTATAGAACCGTGCCGCCATCCCTTCCGGCAAACGAATGCAACCGTGCGATGCCGCAAACGGCGGGACGTAGCCCTGGTGCATCGCGTAACCGCCGTTGAAGTGCATGCAATACGGCATCCTCGCTGGATCGAAATGCGTCCCGCGCGGCTTGCGATCTTTTCGCACATCGATGTTTTGCACCACGATGTTGCCGTCGCTGTCGATGTAATCACCGAATTCGCTCGAGAAATGGTTCTTGTCTTTGGAGACGATGGAATAATGGCCGGGCGGAGTCGAAAAACCCTTCTTGCCTGTGGAAACAGTCGATTCGCCGACCAAATGTTTTCCTTTAAAGAAGTAAGCCTTTTGCTCGGTCAAATGAACAACGATGCGCGGTTCGCCCGAAGCGCCTTCGTCACTCCACCAGCCGGGCTCTGGCGCCGGCATTATTGCGGCGAGTGGTTTCTGTATTTGCTGCGGCATTTCCTCGCAGCTGCAAAACAAAACCGCGGTCGCTCCCACGAGCGCGAATTCAAGTAAACAGCTGCGTTTCATAAAGTGGCGGATATTAACGCGCAGTCCGTTAGGCGGCGCAATGCGAAACATAGAAATACTAGGTCCAAAGTTGCCACCGGTCCGGGTTAGACCTGGTTGACGATGCGCAGCGACGGAAATACGCTCGTTTCATGCCCACGCTTACCAAGCTTCCATCTTCATCCCCTAAAGCACGCACCGTGCCCGCCGTTCAGTCGCCGATTAACTTAGAAAAATGGATCGAAGAGAATCGGGAAACGTTCAAACCGCCGGTCAGCAATCGCTATCTTTATGATGGTCGCGATTTTTTTGTGATGGTGATCAAGGGCCCGAACGCCCGGAACGATTTTCACTTGGTCGACTCGGAAGAATATTTTTATCAGCTCAAAGGCGATATCAAAGTTCGCATCCGTGAAGGCGACCGCATCGTCGATCATCTCGTGCGCGAAGGCGAAACCTTCTTCATTCCGCCGAATGTTCCGCATGCGCCGGTCCGTCCCCCGGACACGATCGGCGTTGTGGTCGAGCGACGTCGCCCGCCTGGAGAACACGAGCACGTCATTTTCTATTGTGAAAATTGCGGGGCGTTGGTCGAAGACATCGATTTCGACTGCGCCGACATCGTCGAGCATTTCAGCAAGACCATGCTCGATTTCTGGAACGACGACGCGCGTCGTACCTGCAAGAAATGCGGCACGAAGGTCCCGCAGCCGCAACCGGTGAAACCATTCAAATGATTGTAGGGCGTTTCTGTGAAACGCCAGGGCGGCGTCTGACACAGACGCCCTACAAATGAAGATCGACATTCACACTCACATCCTGCCGCGCCAATGGCCGGACCTGGATAAAAAGTTCGGTTATCCCGGATTTGTCAGGCTGGAGCACTGCGATGACTGCAGCGCGCAAATGATGATCGGCGACCGTGTTTTTCGCGAGATCACCGACAACGTTTGGAATCCGGAGCGACGCATCGAAGAAATGGATAGTGTCGGGGTTTCAATGCAGGTGCTCTCTACCGTCCCGGTGATGTTCAGCTACTGGGCGAAACCGCGCGACGCATTGGAGCTTTGTCGGATTCTAAACGACCACATCGCCGAAGTCGTTCGCGCGAATCCGAAGCGCTTTGTCGGTCTCGGGACAATTCCGTTGCAAGATGTAGACCTTGCCGCGCAAGAACTGCAGCGTTGCGTGGGCGAGCTCGGACTTCGCGGAGTCGAGATCGGCACTCATGTCGATCCAAACGATCATTGTCATGGCCCAGATTGCCGAAATCTGGATCATCCGTCGCTCGACGTCCTCTGGAAAACGGCCCAGGGCTTGAACGCTCCAATTTTTGTTCATCCCTGGGACATGATGGGCAAGGAGCGAATGCCGAAATATTGGCTGCCATGGCTCGTTGGCATGCCGGCCGAAAGTTCGCTCGCGATTTGTTCGATGATGTTCGGCGGGGTCTTTGAGCGCTTCCCAAAACTTCGCGTTGCGTTCGCGCATGGTGGCGGCGCCTTTCCCGGAACGATCGGTCGAATCGAGCATGGATTTCATGTCCGGCCGGACCTGGTCGCGATCGATAACGAAACCGAACCGCGAAAATATTTGGCGAATGATAAAACGCCCGCCCGCTTTTATGTCGATTCGCTCGTCCACGACGCCGACGCGCTCAACCTCTTGCTGAAGCTCTTCGGCGCAGAACGCGTCGCCTTAGGCTCCGATTACCCATTCCCCCTCGGTGAAGCGGAGCCCGGTAAGCTCATCGAATCGATGGGAGAGCTTTCTGCCAAAGACAAAGCGCAACTTCTTTCTGAAACCGCCCGCGAATTCCTCGGCCTCAATGCTTAACCGCGGATTACGCGGATTTGACAGATTCAGAGTTGAATCAGGAAACCAGGAAACAAGGAAAAGGGAATGTTCCTGAAATGGAGCCTTCGGATCCTGCTTTGAAACTCAGTCGCTCCCCTCGCTCCTTCGCTGCTACCCTCGCAGCATTACCTTCTATCTCGGAAATCCCGTTCCTTGATTCATGCGTTCCTGATTCATGCGTTCCTGGATTCTTGGCTTCCAGATTAAGCCTTCTGACTTCGGCGTTGGGTGTTGGACGTTCCTCCTTCGCGTTCGCTACGGCGAGACAGGTGAGCGCTTGCCACGCCGAAGCTTTCGGCGTAGGCGGGTTGGGCGTTTTCTTCCCGGCGCTTTGCGCCGGTCACATTTCGTGTCTTATCGCCCAAAGATCGTGAAAGATTGGCTTGAACAATGATTCTTTGAGGAATGGCACGCCCGGTGAACCGCCCGTCCCTTTTTTCGCGCCGATCGTGCGCTCGACCAGTTTGATGTGGCGATAACGCCATTCCTGCAACCCTTCGTCGAAATCTGTCATCAGCTCGAAGAGGATCGAAACTTCGGGTGAAGATTTATAAAGTTTTAGAATTTCCTGCTGCACGCTCTCATTCGGTCCGTTCGGTTGCGTCACGTCACGGTTTTTCAATTCGGCCGGAATTCTCGCGCCGCGCTTTTCCAAGAAATCGTAGAAATGATCGATCACTGTCCGCTCGCTGATTCGCTCTTGGAGTCGATCAGCGCCTGGAAAATCGGGTTTCACGTATTTGAGGGTCGATTCACGCTTATAACCGAGCACGAACTCGATTTCCCGGAACTGGATCGATTGAAAGCCGGACGCCGTTTCCAGCCGGTCCCGAAAGCTCGAGAATGACGTCGGCGTCATCGTTTCGAGAATGTCGATCTGAGCCACCAGCACTTTCATGATTGTCCGGACCCGCTTGAACGAATGAATCGCGCCGAAGAGATCGCCTGTGGAAAAATCCGTTTTTATCTTTTCGAATTCATGGAGCAACTGCTTAAACCAGAGTTCGTAGGTTTGATGAATGATGATGAACAACATCTCATCGTGTTCCGGCGGAGTTGATCGCGGCTTCTGAAGCGTGAGCAGTTTCTCCAGATCGAGATAA
>Ga0209156_10000437_pt1 | contig 35205 bp, 34 predicted proteins | sample GraSoiAngelo_124_FD_185881 | JGI IMG/M metagenome (GOLD analysis project Ga0209156, IMG submission 185881) | Grasslands soil microbial communities from the Angelo Coastal Reserve, California, USA - 14_0927_05_20cm (SPAdes) (version 2) | ecosystem: Environmental > Terrestrial > Soil > Grasslands... | reverse complement strand
GGACGTAGCCTGGCGCGTCGGGGTTCGCGGCGAGCGCGAGGTCGGGCAGGCCTCGCCCGGTGAGCGGCGGGAGTCCCGGGCCGAGCTGGTAGCGCGGCCGGGCGAACACGAGGCTCTCCCCTCCCCCGCTGGCCGCCCCCCGGCCCTCGTTCCAGACCGTCTCGCCGCCGTAGCCCGTCGCATTCCCGGAGGCGTCGAAGCGCGGGTCGAGGGTCGTCCCGCCCACGGCCACGGCATGGGGCGAGGCGGCGAGCGCGTTCACCGCCGGACGCGTGTTCGGCAGGCAGGCGGTGGCGCCGTCGTCGCCCGACGCCACCAGCACCGTCTGGCCCTGCGCGTTGGCGATCGCGTACCAGACATCGAAGAGCTCGGTCTCCGCAGTGGACGCCCTGATCTCGCACAGCCCGAAGCTCACCGAGATCACGTCGCCGAGCCGGCCCTCCACGGCCTTCTCGATCGCCCCGGGGATGTCGTTCGACCGGTCGCCGATGACGACGTTCACCCGGACCGCGGGCGCGAGCGCCGCCGCCCACTCGGCGTCGAGCAGCACCTCGGTCACCTCGGCACGGGCGAGCATGCCCGGATCGGTATCGGCGAACACGCGCTGGACGTCGAGCGTCGTCCCAGCGGGCAGGTACGCGGCGGCGAAGGCCGCGACGTCCGCGTCGGGGAAGTTGCTGCGCACGATGACCGCGATCGCGCCGCCGGCGCCGGTGGCGCCGCTCGCCTGCAACGCCGCGGCGCCGTACACGAGCGCGAAGTCCTTCGGCCCGAGCGCCACGTCGTCGCTTCCCAGCCGCACCAGCGGCTCGAAATGCGGGAGATCGTCGAGCCCGAGGATGCCGTGCACCGAGTCGGCGACCTCCGCCGGGAGGGCCGGTGCCGTCTCGGGACCGTGGTAGACGCGAGCGTCGCGGTCGTGAAAGAAGCGGATCGGCGTCCCGAGCGCCGCGGCCACGTCGCCTGCCGTGCCCGCCACGACCAGCGCGATGCGCAGCGGCGAGTCGTGCACGACGTGGAAGCCGCGGGTCTCGAACCACCGCCGCACCCGCGCGTACTCGGCGCGCGACGGGCCGAAGCGGTCGGCGATCTCCGCGGGTTCGAGCCAGTGCCGGAACCGCGGCGAGCGCGGATCCTGCTGCGCGGCCAGCACCGCATCGAGCGCGGCCGACGCGCGCAGCCCGAGGAGCACCGTCACGTGACTCAGGGCAAGGTCCGCCGGCGCCCGCGCACCGGCAGTCATCAGCGCGAGAGCCCGCGGCAGGCTGCCCGGAAGCTGGCGCAGAGGCTCGGCCGCTGCCGGGTCGCCGGCCAGCCCGAGCGCTCCGGCAGCGAGGGCGGCCAGCGCGGCGCGCCTCATGGCAAGCGGTCCGCGTGCTCCCGCTCGAGGGCGGCGAGCGCCTCGCCGGCCGCCGCCTGCTCGGCCGCCTTCTTGGTCCGTCCGAGGCCGCGCCCGTAGCACCGGCCGCCGAGCGCGATCTCCGACACGAACCGCTTGGCGTGGTCCGGCCCGCTCTCCTCGACGAGCGTGTAGAGGGGCGTCTCGCGGAAGAGCCGCTGCGTCAGCTCCTGGAGGCGGGTCTTGTAGTCGCGGAGCCCCACGGTCAGGTGCTCCTCGATGTCGCCCGCGAAGTGGTGCTCCACCATCGCGCGCGCCGCCTCGTAGCCGCCGTCGGCATACACGGCCCCGAGCAGCGCCTCGTAGGCGGAGGCCAGGATCGACACCTTCTCGCGCCCGCCGCTCTTCTCCTCGCCCTTGCCGAAGCGGAGCGCCGACCCCACGTCGAGCTCGCGCGCCTTGCGGGCCAGGACGTCGGCGTTCACCAGCGAGGCGCGGATCTTCGACAGCTCGCCCTCGCTCGCGTCGGGGAAGCGCGTCATCAGGAGGTCGGACATGGCGAGCGCCAGCACGGCGTCGCCGAGGAACTCGAGCTTCTCGTTGTTGGGCGCGTCGACGCCGAAGGAGCGATGGGTGAGCGCCACGGCGAGGTACTCGGGCCGCGCGAAGCGGTGGCCGAGACCGGCCTCGAGCGCCGCGCGCACCTCGGGTGTCATGCCCCGGCGACCGTCGCCCGCACCCGGGCGTCCGGGTCGACGGCGAGCCGCACGGGCACGCGCCGGCCCATGAGCGCGTCCGGCCCGTCGAGGCCCGCGCGCAGGTAGTTGCGCGTGTAGCCGCGCAGCGCGCCGGTCTCGGGGTCGCGTGTCGACTCGACCAGCACCTCCGCCGCGGCGCCGTCGAAGCGGCGCGCGAACGCCGCGCGCTTGCGGTCGCCGAGCGCCCGCAGGCGGCGAGCGCGGTCGGCGAGCGTCGCCGGCGGCACGCGCCCGTCGAGCTTCGCGGCGGTGGTCCCGCTGCGCACCGAGTACGGGAAGACGTGGAAGTAGGAGAGCGGGCTCGCGTCGAGGAAGGCGAGCGTCCGCTCGAAGCCGGCGTCGTCCTCGCCGGGGAAGCCCGCGATCAGGTCGGTCCCGATGGCCGCGTCGGGCAGGAGCGCGCGGATCATCGCGAGGCGCTCGCGCGCCAGCGCCCCGTCGTAGCGGCGGCGCATGCGGGCGAGCACGCCGTCGTCGGCCGACTGCAGCGGCACGTGCAGGTGGTGGCAGACGCTCGGCTCGGCCGCCATCACACGCAGGAGCGACTCGCCCACCTCGTGCGGGTCGATCGAGGAGAGCCGCAGGCGCGGCACGACGCCCTGCTCGGCGATCGCGGCCACCAGCCAGGGAAGGTCGACCCGCGGCTCCAGGTCCTGGCCGTAGCCGCCGAGGTGCACGCCGGTCAGCACGACCTCCTCGAAGCCCTCCTCGGCCAGCGCCTCGATCTCGGCGAGCACGGCGCGCGGCGGCAGGCTGCGGCTCGCGCCGCGCGCCATCGGCACGATGCAGAAGGTGCAGAAGAGGTCGCAGCCCTCCTGCACCTTCAAGAAAGCGCGCGTCTGCCCGTCGAAGCGGCGCGCGCCCACCGTCGAGATCGCCCGCTCGCGACGGCTCGCGCCGGCGACCACCCGCTCGACGTCCCCCGCCGTCACCGCGCGCGTGAGCGCGTCGAGGCGACTGAGACCGATCACGTGATCGACGGCCTCGAGCGCCGCGGCCTCGTGCGGCTTCGTCTGCGCGTAGCAGCCGGTCAGGATGACGCGCGCCCGCGGGTTCAGGCGCCGCGCGCGGCGCACGAGGCGGCGGCTCTCGGCGTCGGCCGCGTCGGTCACCGTGCACGAGTTGACGATCACCACGTCGGCGGGCGCCCCGGGGCCGACCAGGCGGCAGCCCGCCGCGCGCAGCCGGTCCGCGATGGTCGCGCTGTCGTACGCGTTCACCTTGCAGCCGAGGGTGGTGATCGCGACCCGCTTCATTGAATCGCCTCCGCGATCCAGCCCCCGCCGAGCACCAGGTCGCCCCGGTAGAAGACCGCGGCCTGCCCCGGGGTGACCGCGGGACCCGGGCGGTCGAAGCGCACGCGGACCTCCGCCGGCGACACGGGCACGACGTGCGCGGGCACCGGGGCGTGCCGGTGGCGGATGCGGACCGCCACCGGCGTTCCGGGCGCCGGCGGGCGGCCGGCGGCCCACGTGACCTCGCGTGCGACGAGACCCGAGGCGCCCAGCGCGCCGGCGGCCACGGCGGTCACGGTGCCCGTCGCCGCGTCGATCGTCTTGACGTAGCGCCGCGGACCTCCGGCGACGCCCAGCCCACGCCGCTGGCCGACGGTGAAGCGATGGATGCCGCGGTGGCGGCCGATCTCCCGTCCGGCCTCGTCGACGACGGCGCCCGCCCGGAGCGCCTCGGGCGCCGCCCGCCGCTCGACGAAGCCGGCCGCGTCGCCCGCGGGCACGAAGCAGACCTCCATGCTGTCCGGCTTCTCGGCGACCGGGAGGCCGAGCGCCCGAGCCTCGGCCCGCACCTCGGCCTTGGTCAGCGCACCCACCGGGAAGAGCGTCCGCTCGAGGTCGCCGTGCGTGAGGGCGAAGAGGAAGTAGGTCTGGTCCTTGGCCGCATCGGCCGCGGTCCGCAGACGCGGGCCGCCGCTCTCGGGGTCGACGCCGATGCGGGCGTAGTGGCCGGTGGCGAGCCGGGCCGCGCCGAGCTCCCGGGCTCGCTGCCGGAGCAGGCCGAACTTGACGTGCTCGTTGCAGCGCGCGCACGGGTTCGGCGTGCGCCCGGCGAGGTACTCGGCGACGAACGGCCGCACCACCTCGCGCTCGAAGACGTCGGTGAAGTCGAACACGTAGTGGGGAAAGCCGAGCCGGTCGGCGACCGCGCGCGCGTCGTGGAAGTCGTCGAGGGAGCAGCAGCTGCCGCTCCCGTCACGCGCCAGGCGGAGCGAGATGCCGATCAACTCGTGGCCCGCGCGGACGCACCGGGCGGCCGCGACCGCACTGTCGACCCCGCCGCTCATCGCCACCACGACCCTCACGCCGCCGCTCCGCGCCGCACCTGGGCCACGAGGTCGGGGAGCACGGCGAGCACGCGGTCGATGTCGGCGTCCGTCGTCGCCGGCCCGACGCTCAGGCGGAGCCCGCTGCGTGCCGTCTCCCGATCCCGTCCCATCGCTGCCAGGACGTGCGACGGCTCGGCCGCGCCGGCGGCGCACGCCGAGCCGGCCGACACGGCGATGCCCGCGAGGTCGAGGAGGACGACGAGGCTGTCGCCGCTGCAGCCGGGAAAGGTGAGGTTGAGCGTGTTCGGCAGCCGCGGCGGCGCGGCGGGGCCATTGAGCTGCACCCCCGGCATGGACGCCCGGAGGCCCGACCAGAGCCGGTCGACGAGCCGCGCGCAGTGCGCCGCCGCGACGGCGAGGTCCCGACGCGCGAGCCGCGCCGCCTCGGCGAAGGCGACGATGCCCGCCACGTTCTCGGTCCCGGCGCGCTGGCCGCGCTCCTGCGGCCCGCCGGTCATCTGGGACCGGAGGCCGACGTCCCTTCGCACCCAGAGCGCCCCGACGCCCGCGGGACCGCCGAGCTTGTGAGCCGAGAGCGAGAGCAGATCGACGCCGAGCGCGCGCACGTCGATCGGCATCCGACCGGCCGCCTGTGCCGCGTCCGTATGGAGGCGCACGCCGCTCCCGCGGAGCCCGCCCGCGATCGCCGCGACGGGCGCCACCGAGCCGACCTCGCCGTTCGCGAGCCCGACGCTCGCGAGCGCCGTGCCCGGCGCGCACGCCGCCACGACGTCGTCGGCGGCCACCCGTCCGTCGCCGTCCACGGGCACGACGGTGAGCCGCACGCCCTCGGCCGCCAGCGCCCGGGCCGTCTCCAGCACCGAGGCGTGCTCGATCGCGGTGGTGACGAGGCCGGCCGGGGCGCGAACGACGCCCCGCAACGCCAGGTTGTTCGCCTCGGTCGCCCCGCTCGTGAACACGATCTCGGCGGGGCCCGCGCCGATGAGCGCCGCCACCTCGGCGCGCGCCGCCTCGACCGCCCCGCGGGCGCGCGCCCCCTCGCGATGCGCGCTCGACGGGTTCCCCGGCCTGCCGAGGAAGCGGAGCATGGCCTCGCGCGCCTCGGGGCGCAGCGAGGCGCCGGCGTTGTGGTCGAGGTAGATGCGCATCGCGCGGGATGGTCTCGCCGCAGCCGCCGCTCAGCCGCGGCGTGTGTCGGCCGCCCGCCCGCGCGCCGCTCCGCGACGCACCTTGTAGAGCTTGTAGTCCATGCTGTCGGCGAGGGCCTGCCAGCTCGCCTCGATCACGTTGTGCGAGACGCCGACCGTCCCCCAGTGGTCGTGCTCGTCGCCCGACTCGATGAGGACGCGCACCGCGGCGGCCGTGCCCTCGGCGCTGCCGAGCACGCGGACCTTGTAGTCGTGGAGCCGCACCTGCTCGACCTCGGGGTAGAACTTGCCGAGCGCCTTGCGCAGCGCCTGGTCGAGCGCGTGCACCGGCCCGTTGCCCTGGGCGGCGGTGTGCTCGATCTGGCCGTCGGGGCCCTCGAGCATGATGGTCGCCTCGGCGATCGGCGTCTCGGTCTCGTTCCGCTTCTCGTCGATCACCCGGAAGCCGATCAGCCGGAAGTAGCGCACGCGGTCGCCGTCGAGCGCCTTCTGCATGAGGAGCTCGAACGACGCCTCCGCCCCCTCGTAGGCATAGCCCTTCGCCTCGAGGTCCTTGAGCTCCCCGAGGAGCGCCTTCACGGCGGGCGCGTTGCTCTCCAGGTCGAGCCCGAACTCGGCTGCCTTGTAGAGCAGGTTCGAGCGGCCGGAGAGGTCCGAGACCAGCACGCGCTGCGTGTTGCCGATCACCGCCGGGTCGATGTGCTCGTAGGTCTCGGGGTTCTTCTGCACGGCGGCGACGTGCAGCCCGCCCTTGTGCGCGAACGCGCTCTGCCCGACGAAGGGCTGGCGCTTGTTGGGCTCGAGGTTGGCGAGCTCGTAGACGAAGTGCGAGACCTCGGCGAGCTTGCGGAGCTGCGCGGCCGACAGGCAGTCGTAGCCGCGCTTCAGCTGCAGCACCGGGATCACCGAGACGAGGTTCGCGTTGCCGCACCGCTCGCCGAAGCCGTTGATCGTGCCCTGGACCTGGACGCACCCGTGCTCGATCGCTTCGATCGAGTTGGCGACCGCCAGCTCGCAGTCGTTGTGGCAGTGGATGGCGAGCGGCGTCGTCCCCAGGACCGCCCGGGCGGCGTCAACGCCGGCCCCGACGCCCGCCGGCACGGAGCCGCCCCGCGTGTCGCAGAGGCAGACGAGGTCGACGCCCGCGTCGGCCGCCGCGCGCAGGCACGCGAGCGCGTAGTCGCGGTTGGCGGCGAGCCCGTCGAAGAAGTGCTCGGCGTCGAAGATCACCTCGTCGGTGTGCGTCTTGAGATACGCGATCGAGTCGCGGATGACCTCGAGGTTCTCCTCGAGCGGGATGCGCAGGTCGTCGCGCACGTGGAGGTCCCACGTCTTGCCGACGATCGTGACGACGGGGGTCTCGGCGCGGAGGCAGAGCGCCAGGTTGTGGTCGTCGGCCGCGCGCACGCCCGCGCGCCGCGTCGAGCCGAAGGCCGCGATCTTCGCGTGCCGGAGGCCGAGGCGCTTGACGGCCCGGAAGAACTCCTCGTCGCGCGGGTTCGAGCCCGGCCAGCCGCCCTCGATGTAGTGCATGCCGAGGTCGTCGAGGCGCTCGGCGATGCGCACCTTGTCCTCGAGCGTGAAGGAGACGTCCTCGGCCTGGGCGCCGTCGCGGAGCGTCGTGTCGTAGAGCTGGACGCGTCTCATGGGCGTGGTCCCCCGATGAACGCGTCGTGCAGCGCGCGCACCGCCAGCTCCGTGTACCTCTCGTCGACCACCACCGAGATCTTGATCTCCGAGGTGGAGATCATCTGCACGTTGATGCCCTCGGCGGCCAGCACCTCGAACATGCGGGCCGCGATGCCGGCATGGGTGCGCATGCCGATGCCGACGATCGACACCTTGGCGACGTCGGTCTGCCCGGTGACGCCCTGGGCGCCGATCTCCCTGGCGGTCGACTCGACGAGCCCGCGCGCCTTCTCGTAGTCGCCGCGCGGCACGGTGAAGGTCAGGTCCGTGGTGCCGTCGGCGCTCGCGTTCTGGATGATCATGTCGATGACGATGTGGGCGCGCGCGATCGGGCCGAAGAGGCGCGCGGCCACCCCGGGACGGTCCGGGACCCGCAGGACCGTCAGCTTGGCCTCGTCCCGATCGTAGGCGACGCCCGCGACGGACACCTCTTCCATGCTCGCATCCTCCTCGACGACCCAGGTGCCCGGCGCGGCGCTGAAGGTGGAGCGCACGTGGACGGGCACCCGGTAGCGCTTGGCGAACTCGACCGACCGGATCTGGAGCACCTTGGCGCCGAGGCTCGCGAGCTCGAGCATCTCGTCGTAGGCGATGCGCTCGAGCTTGCGGGCCTGGGGCACGATGCGCGGGTCGCTCGTGTAGACGCCGTCCACGTCGGTGTAGATCTCGCAGGCGTCGGCGGCGAGCGCCGCCGCCAGGGCCACGGCGCTGGTGTCCGAGCCACCCCGCCCGAGGGTGGTGATGCTGCCGGCGCCGTCGACGCCCTGGAACCCCGCCACGACCGCCACCGTGCCCTCGGCGAGCGTGCCCCGCAAGCGGTCGACGTCCACCCGGACGATACGGGCCCGGCCGTAGGCGCTGTCGGTCTCGATCCGCACCTGGTGGCCGAGGAACGAGCGGGCGGGGAGGCCGGCGTCCCGCAGCGCGAGGGCGAGGAGCGCCGCCGTCACCTGCTCGCCGGTCGCGACGAGCGCGTCGCTCTCCCGCTCGTCGGGCGTGCGGGCGGCCTGCCGCGCGAGCGCGAGCAGGCGATTCGTCTCCCCCGCCATCGCCGACACGACGACGACCACGTCGCGGCCGGCGGCGCGGGTCGCCCCGACAATGCCCGCGACGTGGCGGATGCGGTCGACGTCGGCGACCGACGTGCCTCCGAACTTCTGGACGATCAGCGACATGTCTCGACGCCGGGCAACGATAGCTCAGAGGCGAGCGGGCTCCAAGGCGTTGCGTGGGTCGGGTACGCGCCGAGGCGCCACGCAACGGTGCGGGCGGTCGACGATCGTGTTGCCCGCCGGCTTCAGCGCTCCGTTCGCCCGCCGAGCGCGACGTCGAGCAGCCGCTCGTGGCGCGACCCGCGGGCCCCGAGTGCGATCACGCGGCGCTCGGGGCCCGCGTAGCGCAGGGTCACCACGAGAGCGTCGTCTCCGGCGCCCGGGGCGATCCGCTCGAACCACTCCACGGCCGCCACGCCGTCGCCGTACAGCGCGTCGCGCAGCCATAGCTCATCGGCGAGCGGGCTCTCCAGGCGGTAGAGGTCGACGTGAGTGAGTGGCAGGCGCCCGCCCGGGTACTCCGTCACGGTCGTGAAAGAGGGGCTGTGGACGCGGCCGGGATCGATCCCGAGGCCGCGCGCGAGGCCGCGCACGAAGCAGGTCTTGCCGGCGCCGAGGTCGCCGACGAGCCCGATCAATTCGCCGCCCTGCGCCGCGTGCCCGAGCGCCTCGCCGAGGGCCTCCGTCTCCTCGGGCGTGGAGGTCGTCAGCTCACGTGTCTGCACGGGCCCTCTCGCGGCGTCGCGGCGCGGGACGCCCCGTGGCCTGGAGCTCGGCGAGCGTCGGCGGCAGCTCGGCCAGGAGGTCGCCGGCGAGCAGCCCCACCTCGCCCTGCCGGGCGGCCACCCGGTCGCCCGCCGCACCGTGCGCCAAGACGCCGAGGATCGCGGCGTCGAACGGGGCGAGCCCCTGGCCGAGCAGGCCCCCGACGATCCCCGCGAGCACGTCGCCCGTGCCGCCGCTCGCCATGCCCGGGTTGCCGGCCGGCGAGATGGCGGCTTCGCCGTCGGGGGCGGCGATGACGGTGCGCGCTCCCTTGAGCACCACGACCACGCCCTCGCCGCGCGCGACGCGGCGAGCCGCCGCGAGGCGGTCGGCCTGCACCTCGGCCGTCTCGCAGCCGAGGAGACGCGCCATCTCGCCGGGATGCGGCGTGACCACGGTTGGCCCTGCCCGCTCCCGGAGGAGCCCCGTCCCCGCCACGATGTTGAGGCCGTCGGCGTCGAGGACGAGAGGCGCCGGCGTGCGCCGGACCACCTCGGCCACGACGGCCCGCGTCTCGTCCGTCACGCCGAGGCCCGGCCCGCAGACGACGGCGGCGCGGCCGGCGAGCAGCGACCCGATCTCACCGGGCTCCGGCAGTGCCGCGGTCATCACCTCGCGCACACGGCCCTCGAACGCCGCCTGGAGGGCCGCAGGGACCGCCAGCGTCGTGAGTCCGGCACCGGCGCGGGCGGCGCCCTCCGCGGCCAGCAGCGCTGCGCCGGTCTTCCCCCGCGAGCCGCCGATGACGAGCACGTGGCCGAACGTCCCCTTGTGCGCGTCCCGCGGGCGAGGCGGCAGGAGCCGGCCGACCTCGCCGCGCTCGAGGAGCGAGGTACGCGGGTGGACGGCGGCCAGCGCCGCCGGAGGAATGCCGATGTCGACGACGTCGAGGATGCCGGTGTAGTCGATGCCGGGATAGACGACCTGCCCGATCTTGGCGCAGCCGAAGGTGGCGGTGACGGTGGCGCGGATCGCGACCCCGAGCGGCCGGCCGCTGTCCGCGGCCAGGCCCGAGGCGATGTCGATGGCGAGCACCGGCCGGCCGGAGCTCTCGGCCCAGCGGTTGACCGCCTCGATCACCGCGGCCGCGAGCCCGCTGACGGGAGCGTTCAGCCCGGTGCCGAGCAGCGCGTCGACCACCACCGCGGTCCTGGCGAGGCGGCTGGCCAGGGCCTCCACCCGGCCTCGCCCGGTGAGGTCGTGCAGGGCGTTCCGCCCCCGGCGCCAGGCCGCCAGCATGCCGGCGGCGTCGCCGCGCACGTCCTCGGGGTTGGCCGCGAGCCACACCTCCACGGGGATGCGCGCGCGCCGGAGGTGGCGGGCGACCACGAAGCCGTCGCCGCCGTTGTTGCCCCGGCCGCACACCACGACCACGGGACCGCGCGGCCGGCCGAGGCGAGCGCGCAGCACGCGCGCCGCGCCGCCGCCCGCTCGCTCCATCAGGACCGGCCCCGGTGTGCCGTGCTCGATGGTCCAGCGGTCGAGCGCCCGCATCTCGTCGGCGGTGACGACGATCAATATATCCGTCCCGTCGTGCTACGCCCTCGCGCGGGCGATCGCGTCCTTCATCTCGCGGACCGCGGCAGCCATGCCGACGAGGACGGCGCGCGCCACGATCGAGTGGCCGATGTTCAGCTCGACGATCTCGGCAATGGCGGCCACCGGCCCCACGTTGGCGACCGTCAGCCCGTGGCCGGCGTGCACCTCGAGGCCGAGGCGCGCGGCGATCCGGGCGGCCGCGCGCAGCCGCTCGAGCTCCCGGGCGGCCGCGGCCGGCGCGCGCGCGTTGGCGTAGTCGCCGGTGTGCAGCTCGACGGCGGGCGCGCGCGCGTCCGCGCTCGCCCGGAGCTGCGCCTCGTCGGGGTCGATGAACAGGCTCACGCGGATGCCGGCCCCGACCAGGCGCTCGACGGCGCCGCGCACCCGGGGCGCGTGCCGCACGATATCGAGGCCGCCCTCGGTGGTGAGCTCCTCGCGCCGCTCCGGCACGAGGCACGCGTCGGCGGGGCGGATACGGAGCGCGAAGGCGACGACCGCGTCGGTCACCGCCATCTCGAGGTTCAGCTTGATGCGGAGCCGTCGGCGCAATTCCTCGACGTCGCGCTCCTGGATATGGCGCCGGTCCTCGCGCAGGTGCACGGTGATGCCGTCGGCGCCCGCCGCCTCGGCCACCAGCGCCGCCTCGACGGGGTCCGGGTAGTCGACCCCGCGCGCCTGCCGGAGGGTGGCGACGTGGTCGACATTGACGCCGAGATGGAGCACGGGAGCGCTCAGTCGCAGGTCGAGCTGGTGCCGTTGCACGAACCGCTGCAGCAGCTCGCCCCATCGCTGCAGCCGCTGCCGGCGGGAATGCAGCACGTGAGCTGCCCATCGAGGGCGTAGCTCTGGCTCGTGCCGGTGCCGCCATTCGCGATCACGGTGAGCGTGGCGCCTCCCATCCTGGGATCGCTGAAGCCGGGCACGTCGGTCGTCGCTTCCTTCCCCATGGCGACGATGCTCCGATGCTTCATCGCCCGGATGAGCAGCGACCGGCCGAGGATCAGGCGGTCGGCGGCCGGCGCGGGGCCGGCGGAGCCGACCAGGAGCACGGCGGCGAGCGCAACGGCGATCTGGACCGTCACCCTAACGCTCGTCGGCGGCCGCCCGGTCGCCGCCGATCGCCACCCGTGCGGCCGCCGCGATCGCCTCGGCCAGGTCGCGGATCTCGCCCTCACGCTCCCCTTCGACCATGACCCGCAGCAGCGGCTCCGTGCCCGAGTAGCGCACCAGCACCCGCCCGCGATCGCCGAGCGCCTGCTCGGCGCGCCGGATCGCCGCGGCGACGGCCGGCACGGTCTCGAGCTCGGGCTTGGCCGCGACCGTGAGGTTGACCAGCACCTGGGGCAGGCGGTGCATCACCTGCCGGAGCTCGGAGAGCGGCCGGCCCCGCTCCACCATGAGCGCGAGCACGGCGAGGCTGGTGATCAGGCCGTCGCCCGTCGTGTTGTGGTCGAGGAAGACGACGTGTCCCGACTGCTCGCCGCCGAGGTTGTACCCGCCCCGGACCATCTCCTCGACCACGTTGCGGTCGCCGACGGGCGTGGTGCGGACCGCGATGCCGCGCGCCCGGAGCGCGAGATGCAGCCCGAGGTTGCTCATGACCGTGGCCACGAGCGTGCGCTCGCGGAGCTCGCCGCGCTCGTCGAGCGCCGTGCCGCACATGGCCATCACCTCGTCGCCGTCCACGACCTCGCCGCGCTCGTCGACGAAGATGGCGCGGTCCGCATCCCCGTCGAGCGCGATGCCGGCGTGGGCGCCGGTGCGGCGGACGGTCTCCTGCAGGAGCTCGGGGTAGAGCGCACCGCAGTCCTGGTTGATGTTCTCGCCGTCCGGGTCCACGCCGAGCGCGATCACCCGCGCGCCGAGCTCCTCGAACACCTCGGGGGCGACGCGGTAGGCCGCGCCGTGCCCGCAGTCGACGACGATCTTGAGCCCGTCGAGCGTCAGGTGGCGTGGAAACGTGCTCTTGACGAACACGTTGTAGCGCCCGACCGCGTCGTCGATGCGGAACGCCTTGCCGATCGCCGTCGCCGTCGGACGGAGCGCGTCGATCGAGTCCGAGAGGACCAGGTGCTCGATCTCCGCCTCGATCTCGTCGGGCAGCTTGAAGCCGGTCCGGCTGAAGAACTTGATCCCGTTGTCCTGGAAGGGGTTGTGGGAGGCCGAGATCACCACGCCGGCGTCGGCCCGCAGCGTGCGCGTCAGGAACGCGATCCCCGGCGTCGGCAGCGGCCCGACAAGGAGCACGTCGACGCCCATCGAGCAGATGCCGGAGGCCATCGCGGTCTCGAGCATGTAGCCGGAGAGCCGCGTGTCCTTGCCGATCAGGATCTTGTGGCGGTGAGGGGACCGCTTGCTCACGTGGGCCACGGCGCGCCCGAGGCGGAGCGCCGTCTCGGAGGTCATGGGCTCGGCGTTGGCGATGCCGCGGACGCCGTCGGTGCCGAAGAGCCGCGTGGCCATCAGCGCGCTCCTTCCGGGGGCGAGATGTGGAGGGTGAGGGGGTCCGGCCGCTGCCGCACCAGCTCCAGCGACGGCGGCAGGTCCACCCGGGCGCTCACCCGATAGGTGCCGGGCACGAGCCCGGCCGCGTCGACGTACGCGGCGCCGTCGGCGAGCTCGTAGTTGTGGAGCACGTGCTGGGGGCCGCGGATCACCACGTCGATGCGGGCGGGAAAGAGCTGTGCCCGCGCACCCTCGGCGTGCAGGACGCGCACGTCGACGCCGCGGAACTCCCGCCGCATCATCTCCTCCTCGAAGGCAACCGTGACCGTCACGTGGTCGGGCGCGAAGGTCACGAAGTCGCCCGCCCACGAGAGGAGCACGGTGCGCTGCACGGTCGCGCTCGCGCCGCTCACGTCGACCGGCTCGGTGGCGATCTCCTTGAGGTCGTCCAACTTGCTGGCGGGCCCTCTCACCTCGACGTGGTCGGGGGCGGCGCTCGGCTTCGCCTTATAGCCGGCAGCGGGCAGGCCGGCGACTTCCACGCGCACCGGGAGGTTGCGCTGCGCGAGCCGCTCGACGTGGAGCTTCAGGCGCGCCGGCTCGAGGCTCACGACCTTCAGGCGGCGTGGCAGGTCCGGTCGGATCATGTCGCCGCCGAGGTCGAGCCGGAGGTCGCCCGGCATGGTGCTCGAGAGGTCGGGCGCGAGGCGGACCTTGTGCTCGTCCACTCCCTCGAGGATCGTGCGCGGGCCGCGGAGCCGCGCCTTGATCGGCTTGGCGGGCAGGTTGGTGACGATCAGGCCCGGCTGCAGCCTGCGGATCGTCACCGGCAGCTCGACGACGCGCTCGGCGTCCCGCTCGCTCACGTTGATCGAGAACCAGAGGAAGAAGGCGAGGAGGATCGACACGAGCTTGAGGCCGCGGTTGCGGCGGAGGAGGTCGCGGAGCGTCATCCGGGTAGGCAGGCGCCAGAGCCGCTCCCACGGCGGCGTCGGGCCGGGCTGCTCGGGTGTGGCGTCGGGCGGCGCCGTGTCCGGCCTCCGGGTGAGCGCCTGCAGCCTCATGCCAGCAGCAGGCGGTGCAGCGTCGTGCGCAGCGTCGCCGCGTCCACGTCGCGAGTGATCTTTCCCTGGCGCACCAGGGAGATCATGCCGTCCTCTTCCGATACCACGATCGCCGCGGCGTCCGTCTCCTCCGTGAGCCCGATGGCCGCCCGGTGCCGGGTGCCGAGCGTCTTCGAGACGTTGGGGTTGGTGGTGAGCGGCAGGAAGCAGCCCGCCGCGGTGATCCGCCCGTGCTGGATGATGAGGGCCCCATCGTGGATCGGCGAGCCGGGCAGGAAGATGCTGGTCACCAGCTCCTTGGAGACCTGCGCGTCGAGGGGCACGCCGACCTCGATGTACTGGTTGAGGCCGACCTCGTTCTGCAGCACGACGAGGGCGCCGACGCGCCGCGAGGCGAGGTAGGTGAGCGCCTTGATCAGCTCCTCCACCGCCTGCCCCTGCGCCACCCGCTCGCGCGGCGAGAAGAGCGGACGCGTGCCCACCTGCGTGAGCGCGCGCCGGATGTCGTCCTGGAAGACGATGAAGACGAGGACGAGCGACCAGCCGAGGAGGTTCCTCAGGAGCACGTTGAGCGTGTAGACCTCGAACACGTTCGACAGGAAGTAGATGGCGTAGACCATGCCGAGCCCGATCAGCATCGGCACCGCACGCGTGCCGCGGATCAGGTTGAGGCCCCAGTAGATGACGACGCTCAGGACGAGGATGTCGAGGCCGTCCTGCCAGCGGAAGCTGGTGAAGAGCTCCTTCATGCGCGCGCGATGGCCTCGGCGACCGCGACCACGTCGCGCGCAGCGGCGACGTCGTGCACGCGCAGCAGGCGCGCCCCGCCCGCCACCGCGAGGGCCAGGGCGGCGGCCGTGCCGAGCAGCCGGTCGCCCGGCGGGCGGCCCCCGAGCAGCTGGCCGATGAATCCCTTGCGCGACGCGCCCACCAGCACGGGATAGCCGAGGCCGGCCAGGACGTCGAGGCGCGCGAGGAGCGCCAGGTTGTGCTCCACGGTCTTGCCGAAGCCGATCCCCGGGTCGAGGACGATCGCCTCCCGCGCCACCCCGGCCTCGACGGCGGCGGCGGCGCGCGCCGCCAGGAAGGCCGTCACCTCGGCGACGACGTCGGCGTAGCGGGGCGCCTCCTGCATGGTCGCCGGCGTGCCTTGCATGTGCATGAGGACGACCGGCACGCCCGCGCGGGCGCAGAGCGGCAGCATCGCCGGGTCGGCGCGGCCGGCAGAGACGTCGTTCACGACGTCCGCGCCCGCGTCGAGCGCGGCGCGTGCCACCTCCGCCTTCATCGTGTCGACCGCGATCGGCACCCGGACGGCGGCGCGCACGGCGGCGAGCACGGGCAGCAGGCGGCGGCGCTCCTCGCCCGCGGGCACGGGCATCGCGCCGGGGCGTGTCGACTCGGCGCCGAGGTCGAGCGCCCGGGCCCCCGCGGCCACCATCTCGGCTGCCGCATCGGCCGCCCGGGCGGGGTCGAGATGGCGGCCACCGTCGGAGAACGAGTCGGGCGTGGCGTTCAGGATGCCAACGAGCACCACCCGGTCGAGCGCGAGCGGTCCCGAGCGGGTGTGGAGCACTGGGCCCGCCTCGCGGGCGGGGGGACGCGGGCCGGCCTCAGGCCGTGGCTGCAGCGGCGCCCCGGAGGCCACCGTTCTGGCTCCCGTACTGCCGCAGGATCTCGTCGATCTCGGCGCCATCGAGGACCTCGCGCTCGAGCAGCGCCTCGGCCATCTTGTGGAGCACCTCGACGTTGCGTCGGAGCAGCAGCTTGGCGTGCTCGTAGGCCTCCATGATGATGCGCCGCACCTCGGTGTCGATCTGCACCGCGGTCGTCTCCGAGTAGTCGACGCGCTGGGTGAAGTCGCGGCCGAGGAAGATCTCCTCCTCCTTCTTGCCGAAGGTCATGGGACCGAGCTTCTCGCTCATGCCCCACTCGCAGACCATCTTGTGAGCGAGCTCGGTGGCGCGCTCGATGTCGTTGCCGGCCCCGGTGGTCATGTGGCCGAGCACCAGCTCCTCCGCGGCGCGGCCCCCGAAGAGGATGGCGAGGTTGTCGACCAGGAAGGCCTTGGAGTGCGTGTGCCGATCGTCGAGCGGGATCTGCTGGGTCAGGCCGAGCGCCATGCCGCGCGGGATGATCGTCACCTTGTGCACGGGATCGGCTCCCGGGAGGAGCTTCGCGACGAGCGCGTGGCCCGACTCGTGGTAGGCCGTGTTCCGGCGCTCCTCGAGGCTGATGATCATCGACCTCCGCTCCGCGCCCATCATCACCTTGTCCTTGGCGAGCTCGAAGTCGCCCATCTCGACCCGGTCCTTGTTCTTGCGGGCCGCCAGGAGCGCCGCCTCGTTCACCAGGTTCTCGAGGTCGGCGCCGGCGAAGCCCGGCGTCTGCCGGGCGAGCAGCTCGACGTTGACGTTCTCGGCGATCGGCACCCGGCGCGTGTGGACCCGCAGGATGCCCTCGCGACCCTTGACGTCGGGCCGCGGTACGACCACGCGGCGGTCGAAGCGGCCGGGGCGCAGCAGCGCCGGGTCGAGCACGTCGGGCCGGTTGGTGGCCGCGATCAGGATCACGCCCTCGTTCGTCTCGAAGCCGTCCATCTCGACGAGCAGCTGGTTGAGTGTCTGCTCGCGCTCGTCGTGGCCGCCGCCGAGGCCGGCGCCGCGATGCCGACCGACGGCGTCGATCTCGTCGATGAAGATGATGCAGGGGGCGTTCTTCTTCCCCTGCACGAAGAGGTCGCGCACGCGCGACGCCCCGACGCCGACGAACATCTCGACGAAGTCCGAGCCCGAGATGGAGAAGAACGGCACACCCGCCTCGCCCGCGATCGCGCGGGCGAGCAGCGTCTTCCCGGTGCCCGGCGCACCGACCAGGAGCACGCCCTTCGGGATGCGGCCGCCGAGCTTGGTGAACTTCTTCGGGTCCTTGAGGAAGGCGATGATCTCCTCGAGCTCCTCCTTGGCCTCGTCGATGCCGGCGACGTCGTTGAACGTCACCTTGTGGGTGTTCTCCGAGAGCAGCTTGGCGCGGCTCTTGCCGAAGGACATGGCCTTGCCGCCGCCCACCTGCATCTGACGCATGAAGAAGATCCAGACACCGACCAGGAGCAGCATCGGCGCCCACTGCACCAGGGCGACGAAGTACCAGGGCTCGGCGTCCTCCGGGCGGGCATCGATCGTGACGTTCTTCTCACGCAGCATCTTGACCAGGTCCGGGTCCTCGGGAGCGAACGTCTTGAACCCCTCGCCCGGCTCGCCGTGCTCGCCCCGGTAGCGGCCGCGGATGTTCTTGCCCTGGATGGTGACCTCGGCGACCCGCCCCTCGTCCACCGCCTCGACGAAGCGGCTGTAGCTCACCTCGGGCTCGCGCGGCTGCTGCTTGGTGACGATGGACCACAGGAGAAGCCCCATCAGCAGGAGGAGGAGCCAGAGCCCGAAATTGCGGGAGATGGGATTCAACCGTGCCTCGGTACAGGAAAAATTCGCACTCGCGATCGTAACATACGGTCTCCGGAGCAGCAATGTACAGCCGCCGCTCCGCTCATCCGATGGGCTCGAAAACACCCTCGATGACGCGGCTGGTGTCGGAGCCGAGCGCGGCGCATGCGCCGCGCGCCAGGCCGGCCGCCCACAGGACCTCACCGCCAGCTGCCAGCACGGCGATTCCCGGACGGGCCTCGCGCGGCACCTTGGCGTCGACCAGCACGTCCTGCAGCTTGCGGGTGCCGACGCCCGGGATGCGGAGGCGGTCGCCGGGCGCCGGCGAGCGAACGACGAGCGGGCCGGGCAGCGCGTCGGCGTCGAAGAGGGCGTGGTGAGCGTCGGCCGGACGGTCCTCGCCCGCGCGTCGCGGCCGGGCCGCCGAGAGGGTGAGCCGCCAGCGCCCCGCAGGGTCCACGACCGTGCCGCCCGGCGCGATCGGCGCGACGAGCGCCCGCGGCGCGGGCGCACGCCCGGCACGCCGGACGAGAAACTCGCCCTCGCGCAGCACGCGGGCCGGCCCCGGTACCGCCACCGCGCCCCGTTCCCCTCCCGTGGCGAGGGCGAGCACGCGCTCGACGTGCAGCCCCGACGGGCTTCGCCGTGCGCCGCGTTCCAGCCAGGCCCGCACGATCCGGCGCGCGAGCGCGGTGGGCTCGGCGGCGACGCGCACGGGGAGGCGGTCGTCGCCGACGAGACCGGCCGCTCGGGCGGCCGCGGCCGCAGCGAGGAAGTCCTCCTCGTCGCGCAGGCGCGCGGCCAGGCTCGCGAGCGAGCTCCCGAGGCGGGGGTTGAACTCCGCGGCGAGGAACGGGAGCACGAGGCGACGGATGCGGTTGCGGGCAAAGGCGAGGTCGGCGTTCGTGCGATCGACCATGAACGGCAGGCCCCGCTCGGCCAGGAACCGTCGCACGTCGGCGCGCGTCACGCCGAGCAGCGGCCGGAAGAGCCGGCCGCGGGCCGGGCGCATGCCACCGAGCCCCCGGCGCCCCGCGCCGCGCAGGAGACGGAGGACGAGCGTCTCCGCCTGATCGTCCTGCGTGTGGCCCGTCAGGATGCGTGTCGCGCCCACCTCGCGCGCCAGGGCGGCCAATGCGGCGTAGCGCGCGCGCCGGGCGCGCGCCTCCTGGCCTGGCCCGGGCACGACAGCGACGGTGCGAGAGACGAAGCCCACCCCGAGCTGCTTCGCCAGCTCGGCCACCCGGCCGCACTCGAGGGTCCCCTCGGTGCCACGGAGCCCGTGATCGACGTAGGCGGCAGTCAGCGCGAGGCCGCGCGCCGGGCCGAGGGCGGCAAGGCCGGCGAGCAGCGCCGTCGAATCGGGTCCTCCCGAGACCGCCGCCAGCAGGTGCTCGCCCGCCCTGGGCCCGTCCGCGGCGTCGAGTGCCGCGGCGAGCTTGCGCTCGAGGACGCCGATCGGCCGCTGACCGGGCATGCGCGCCATTCTAGCCTCTTCGCAACAACCGTGTTGATCCGGCCGCGCCGAGCGCGGTATTCGGTCCCGGTCGATGTCCTGGGTGCCTGGCCGCGCCGACCTCGCCCACCACCCCGGGCGCGCGCTCGTCGGGGCGGCCGTGGCGCTGGCGGCGGTGGCCTTCCTGGTCCACGGCTTCCCGCCCGGGATGACCTTCAAGTCGCCCCTCGATGCCTACCCCACGGCCAAGTTCTCACGCGCCTCCCTGCTGCCCCGACGGCAGGTGGCGCTCTATCTGGCGCTCGCCACCCCGGCCGGAACCGCGCTCGTCCGCTCCCTCGAGGACCAGGCGCTCCTGCAGGCCGAGCTCATGTTCGACGCGGCGCGCACCAAACGGTCCGCCGAGTGGCGGCCGGTCACGCCCGAGCTCCAGGACCAGCTTCTCGGGAAGGCGCGTGCCGAGGTGGAGCGCTCCTGGGCGAAGCTCCGGGCGACCGTGCTGGTCATCGACATTCTGTGCCTGATTCCGCTGTGGTTGCTGCTCTGGCACCTCGCCGGGCTGGCCTCGCGTGATTCCTCATTGACACCGGGGGCATCGGGAGTGTAGCTGCCGCGGCCCAGGGGGGGCATGAAGCGTCTCGATCAACGCGCATACGACACGCCTCCCGCGCCGTCCGAGCAGCGGGCCATTCCCGCGCCCTTGCGCTATCCCCTGCTCCTCGTCCCGGCGGCGCTCGGCGCCTCGTCCATCGCCACGCTGCTCCTCTATTTCTACGGCGTCGCCGAACTCGGTCACAGCGTGCGCGTCCTGCTGGTGCCTTCGACCGCGGCCCTCGTCGTGCTGATCGTGTGGGCCCGGCGCACGGACCGCCGGGAGCTCTACGACCGCATCATGGGGGGACTCTGGGCAGGCCTGTTCGCGAGCCTCGCCTACGACATCGCCCGGATCCCGATCGCCCATGCGGGCATTCCCGTCTTCCGCGCCATCTCCTACTTCGGCACGGTCTTCCTCGACCAGCCGAAACCGACGCTTGCCTCAGAGGTCATCGGCTGGGCCTATCATCTCTCCAACGGCGTCGGCTTCGGCCTGATGTATGCCACGCTCTTCTCGCGCCCCCGCTGGTGGACGGCGGTGGGCTGGGGTGTCTTCCTCGAGCTGTCGATGCTCTACACCCCGTACGCCGAGGTCTTCGGCTACCAGCGCACCGCGACCTTCTTCACGATCACCATGGGTGCGCACGTCTGCTACGGCCTCGGGCTGTGGGCCGCGCTGCGCTCCTGGATCAAGCGGGCTCCCTTCGGCGCGCCTCCCGCCACCGCGCGTCCGCGCTTCGCGTTGGTGTGCGGTCTCACCGCGGTCGTGATCGGCGGCATCGCCGCCGACTCGCACGCGCTCTACGCGCCGACGAACCCGCCTTCGCCGCCGAAATATCTCGGCAAGCACCTCTACACCACCTGGGACTCGCTCGAGCCGGATCGCCTGGCCGTCATGTGGGTGTTCCAGCGTTTCGTCGACCCCGACGCGCGCTTCTACTTCGTCCGGCCGTTCTCTCCGACGCCCGACCGAAGGATGTTCGGCACGGCCTTCGACACGCCGGAGGCGGAGATCCGGCGGACGGGCACGCAATCGGCCGCGGAGAAGCTGATCGTCGATCGCGGACTCGACAAGGATCCACGACTGGCGCTGATGGCGCGCCTCGGCCATGTCTGGGAGATCACGCCGTGGGCCTACGCGACCGATACCGCGGTGAAGGACCTGTCGCTCCGGATGTTCGCTGCCAAGGGGACCTGCGGCGATCTGGCGGAGGTGCCCACGTGCGCCGAGCGCGTGCTCCGCACGCTCGACGCGTGGTACGACGAGGCGGGCGCGCGCCGCTGAGCCCGCGCGGATGAAGATCAAGGCGGCGATCTGCTGGGCGCCCCGGGCCCCGCTCGCCGTCGACGAGATCGAGCTCGCGGGGCCGCAACCGGGCGAGTGCCTGGTGCGGCTCGTCGCGACCGGCGTGTGCCACACCGACGCCTACACCATGAGCGGCCGCGACCCCTCGGGGCTCTTCCCGACGGTGCTCGGCCACGAGGGGGCGGGCGTGGTCGAGGAGGTGGGCCCCGAGGTGCGCAGCCTCGCGCCCGGCGACCACGTGATCCCGCTCTACATTCCCGAGTGCCGGAGCTGCAAGTTCTGCCTGAGCGGCAGGACGAACCTCTGCGGCGCGCTCCTGGCGACGCAGGGCAAGGGCCTCATGCCCGACGGCACGAGCCGCCTCTCGCACCGGGGCCGGGTGCTGCACCATTACATGGGCACGTCGACGTTCGCCGAGTACACGGTCGTGCCCGAGATTGCGCTCGCCAAGATCCGTCCCGACGCGCCGCTCGACAAGGTCTGCCTCCTCGGCTGCGGGGTCACGACCGGCGTCGGCGCGGTGCTGAACACGGCGCGCGTCCGTCCGGGCGCCACGGTCGCCGTCTTCGGCCTCGGCGGCATCGGGCTCTCCGTGATCCAGGGCGCCGTGCTGGCCGGCGCCGAGCGCATCATCGGGATCGACGTCAACCCGAAGAAGTTCGCGATGGCGCGCCGGCTCGGCGCGACCGACTGCCTCGATGCGACGCAGGTGCCGAACGTCGCTGAGGCGGTGATCGAGATGACCGGCGGCGGCGTCGACTTCTCCTTCGAGTGCATCGGCAACGTGGAGGTGATGGGCCAGGCGCTGGCGTGCACGCACAAGGGCTGGGGCCAGTCGATCGTCATCGGCGTCGCGGGCGCCGGCGAGGAGGTCCACGCGCGGCCCTTCCTCCTCGTCACGGGGCGCAGCTGGCGCGGCACCGCCTTCGGCGGCACGCGCGGGCGCACCGAGCTGCCCCGCTACGTGGACTGGTACATGAGCGGCCGGCTCAAGGTCGACGAGCTGATCACCCACACGATGCCGCTCGAGCAGATCGACCGCGCCTTTGCGGCGATGGAGCGCGGCGAGAGCATCCGCAGCGTCGTCCGGCTCGCTTCCGGGTAGACGCTCGGTTGCGCCCGCGCCGGGCACCTCTAAGATGGCATCCCCATGCCGGCGCCGCCCGTGGTCGATGCCCGCGGCCTCACCAAGGTCTACGGCTCGCGCCGGGTGGTCGACGACCTGACCTTCGCCGTCGCGTCCGGCGAAACCCTCGGCCTCCTCGGCCCGAACGGCGCGGGGAAGACGACGACCATCAAGATGGTCACCTGCTTCGCGCCGCCGACCGGGGGCACGCTCGAGGTCCTCGGCCTGCCCATGGCGCCGGCGACCCACCCGGCCATCAAGGCGCGTCTCGGCATCATGCAGCAGGAGGAGAGCCTCGACCCCGATCTCAGCGTCGAGAAGAACCTGACGGTCTACGCGACCTACTTCGGCCTGGGGCGCGCGGAGGCCCTGCGCCGTGCGGAGGAGCTGATGCGGTTCACGGAGCTCGCCGAGCGCCGCGCGGAGCAGATCCGAAACCTCTCGGGCGGCATGAAGCGGCGGCTGATGCTCGCCCGGGCGCTGCTCAACGACCCGGCGCTCCTCGTCCTCGACGAGCCGACCACCGGCCTCGATCCCCAGGCGCGGCGGCTGGTGTGGGAGCGCGTGCGGGCGCTCAAGCGGGGCGGCACCACGATCCTCCTGACGACGCACTACATGGAGGAGGCGGCGCAGCTCTGCGACCGCCTGATCATCATGGACGAGGGCCGGATCATCGCCGAGGGTCGGCCCGCGGACCTCGTCGCCGCGCACGTCGGCAGCGAGGTCGTGGAGGTCTACGTGTCGGGGGACGCCGAGGAGCGCGCCGTCGCCCGGCTGGCCGACGGGCCGTGGCGCAGCGAGCGCGTGGGCGACGTGCTCTACCTCTATCTGCGCGACGGTCAGGCGAGCCCGGCCATGTTCTCCGCGCTCGAAGCGCTGGACTTCACCCGCCGCCGCGCCACCCTCGAGGACGTCTTCCTGACGCTCACCGGCCACGCGCTCCGGGACTGACGGCGATGTTCCCGACGAGGCGCGCCCTCTGCGTCTGGCGCCGTGACCTCGAATCGTGGAAGCGGTTCGCCCCGTCGTTCTTCATCGCCGCGCTCAGCGAGCCGATCTTCTACCTCCTCGGCATCGGCTACGGGCTCGGCCGCTTCGTCACCGCCTTCGACGGGGTGCCGTACGCGGTCTTCCTCGCGCCCGGGATCATCGCCTTCGCGGCCATGAACAGCGCCACCTTCGAGACCACCATCGGAGCCTACACCCGGATGGTGGAGCAGCGGACGTACGCGGCGATCCTCGCCACCCCGTGCTCGGTGGCGGACATCGTGGCGGGAGACGTCCTCTGGGCGGCGTCGAAGAGCGTGCTGGCCGCCTCGCTGGTGCTCGTCCTCTGCGTAATCTTCCACCTCGTCCGGGGAGTCCTTGCACTTCTCGTCCTCCCGTTCGCCTTCCTCGTCGGACTCATGTTCGGCGCGCTCGGCATGGTGGTCACGGCCCGGGCGCCGTCCTACGACTTCTTCAATTACTACTTCTCACTCGTCTTCTCGGTGATGTTCCTCTTCTCGGGCGTGTTCTTTCCGCTCGAGAGTCTGCCCGCCTGGGGGCAGTGGCTCGCCTGGGTGATGCCCCTCACGCATGCCGTCCGCGTCTGCCGTGCGCTCACCACCCCGACGTCCGGCGATCCGCTCGCCGGATCGCTTCTCTGGATCGTCACCGCGACGGCGCTCGCCTTCGTCGCTGCCGAGCGGCTGGTGCGGCGGCGGATCCAGGTATGATGTGGCCGCCGCGGTGAGCAGTGTCGCACCGGGGCGATTGAAGCGCCGCTCGCCATCCGCCATCTAAGGTCGAGAGAGGAGAAGAGCGATGTCGGGTATTCGCATTCGATTCATACTCTCGTCCTTCCTGGCGGTCGGGCTCGCGGCATGGGCGGCGCGCGCGGCGAATCCCGTGACGGTCACCGGGGAACGCGTCGTTCCGCCGAGCCACGTCGCGGAGCGGGTGACAGTGCGGGACGTGCGCACGCACGACGACGAGGTCTCGGGGCTCGTCGTCAACACGTCCGACCGCCCGATCCGCGACGTCCAGCTGCTGATCTCGTACCAGTGGCTGTGGGACAACGAGGTGCACCCGGGCGAGGGCGGCCCAGGAAGGGCGATCTTCTATACCCTTCCCCAGGACATCCCCGCCGGGGGTCAGGTGCAGTTCACCTACCGGCCAGAGGAGCCGTTGTCCGAGCGTTCCGACGGCCGGTACATGACCACCGTGTCGGTCGCGGGGTTCACGGAGAGCACGCCGACGACCACCGGGCTGAGCGAGCGGTAGCGGTCAGAAGCTCAGCTTCACCCTGGTCAGGATGCCGTCGTCGTGATCCTGACGCATCATCGGCGCGTACGCGCCTCGCTCGTAGTGTAGCTGGAGAGACAGGCCTCCCCCGAGCGACCAGGCCACCCCGGCCTCCGAGCGCTGGAAGTGCGGGGCTGCGATCTTCAGCCCCTCGACGTGTACCGGAGACGATCCGTAGCCGAGAGGCGTTCCTGCGAGGGCAACACCGCCGGTCGCGGACATTCCGAACGCGAACCGCACCAACCACCCCATAAATCCTCCCCGGGCGGGAGCCTATCATGCGACCGGTCGCGTGAGAAATGCGCGGATCGCATGGGCGCTGCCGGCTCGCGACCCATGGCGCTCGCCCGGTCATTCGACGCGGGTGGCACCGTCCCACCGCGCCTTGACCGGCCCCCTTCGCTGCGGCATCCTTCGCCCTCCTTGGGGGGGTGGTGGAGTGAGTGCCGTTTGGCTCGCCCGCTGTGGGCCTATCATGGTTGTCCTCCTTCTCAGCGCACCGGCAGAACTCATGCTGGCTCGGGCGTCTTGAGGTTGCGACGCTTCGGAGGGGGCGATAGCGCAGGCGAGCAATAGCATCCTGGTCGTGGAGGATGATCAGGACGTACGTGATGCGCTGGCCACGGTCCTGGAGACCGAGGGCTACAGCGTCGCCAGGGCCGCGGATGGGCAGGAGGCGCTTGGTCAGCTGCGAGCGTCCTCGGCTCCCTGTGTCATCCTGCTCGATCTCTACATGCCCGTGATGAACGGCTGGGCCTTTCGCGACGAGCAGCTTCGCGATCCGAAGCTGGCGTCGATCCCGGTGATCGTGGTCTCCGCGGACACCATGGTGGCCAGAAGGGCGGCCGACCTCGGTGCCGCGGGCTACGTGGGCAAACCCATCGACTTCGACCGGCTGCTCGCGCTGGTGGCGACGCACTGCGCGTGAGCCGCTCCGCGCGCCGGATCACTCCGCGGCGAGCGCGGCGTCGAGCGCCCGCGCGACGGCGGCGGTCGTGAACGGCGCGAAGGGCGCAGCGGCGTCGCGGACCCGGTCGCCATGGACGCGTCCGCGCGCCGAGAAGGTCGCGGTACGGCCGAGGACCGAGACGCTCCCGGCGACGTGAACGACCTCGTCGAAGCTCCTGCCGTCGACCGCCACACGGAGACGCCCCCCGAACCGTCCCAGGCGCAACGAGGGATAGCCGATGCAGCGCCGCACCAGGTCGCGGAACCGCGCCCGGTCGGCGACGCGGATATTGAACCAGCCCCGCCGCCCGGGGACAACCGTAAAGAGCCCATCGAACTCCTGCTCGGAGAGCCCGCCCTCGCACGCGGGCACGAGCCCCTCCGCGCCGCTCAGCTGGCCGTTCGCGATCACCACCTCCTGGTCGACGGTCTCACGCCGGGTGACGCAGCGGCCGCCGCACCCGGTGGCGACGACGTGCCCGGTGAGGTGCCAGACGCCCTCCACCGGCTGCGCGAGCTGCGCGCCCGCGGGAGTCGCGATCGCGATACCGACGGCCAGGATAGCGGCAAGCGCCAGGCGCATGGCGGGGGCGTACACCAGCCGGCGACGAGCACGCAAGCGGCCGGCGAGTACGGCGCCGAGTTCCAGCTTGAGCGCCAGCTTGTCGCCCGAAGAGATTCAAGCGGCGTTGCAGGCGCCGCTCGGTCTTCGGGTCCTGACGCCAAGCGCGCGATGCACGGTGGCGACCACGTTGCACCGCGGCTCCGGCGCGCCGGCTTCGCCGTAGTGGGCGCAGTAGCCCCCAAAATCGTCACCGATACGGGAAAGCCGCACTGGACGGCGCCCCGGTGCACGGGTTACTCGCGTGGCTGTGGCATCGCCCTACGTGATGAGCTTGGCCCACGCGCTCGTGTTGCGGCGCATCGCCGACCACCCCGGCGCAGATGCTGCCTCCATCTCCGCCGCGCTCCGCTGGCCGCTCGTCGTCGTCGAGCAGCTGCTTTCCGACCTCGAGCAGCAAGGGATGATCGCGCGGCCGACGAGACACTGAGCGGCGACGGGTCCGGCGGACCCAGCGCGGCCCGCTGGTACTCGCGCTACGCGGTTCGATACGGCCGGGGCGCCGGGCTTCCTTCCTCTCGAAAACAGGCCGCCACCCGAGGGTCGTGCTACTCGCCGCCGCTCGAAGAGGGATGGCCTACCCGGCACATCGTCGCCTGAGCTCGCGGCACCGCGGCGAGGTCATCCTCTTCGCCGCGACGACGCTTCACTGCGTCACGCCGATCACCGCCGGCGTCCCCGAGCAGGTAGTGATGGAGCTCGGCGGCTGGCGCACCCGGTCCGTCCTCGCACGCCATAACGTGACCTCGGAACGCGACCTCGCCGACGCCCTCAAGCGCGTGAGCCGCTACGTCAGCAAGCGGTCCGCCGAGTCCGCGAAGGTGAGGCCGCTCCGCACCGAACCCGCACAGAACCCCCACAATCCGGCAGCCGCCGAGCCTGGACCCGAGGAGCGAGTGGGTGTAAATGCCTGAATGTCTAGGTGGCGGCGCGCGGAGTCGAACCGCGGACCTAGGGATTATGAGACCCTCGCTCTAGCCAACTGAGCTACGCCGCCGAAGCGCCTCACCATGGCGGGCGCCCCTCGGGAAATCAAGCGCGCCGTCGCTGCTCGACGGGCAGCGGGCTCTCGCGGACCTTCCGCTCCCCGAGCCGCACCTGGTAGAGCCGCCGCTCGCGCAGCTCGAGCGCCGTGAGCCCGCCCCCGTAGACGCAGCCGGTGTCGATCCCGATCTTGTACGGCAGGTCGACGAACACCGTGCGGCGCGGGGTGTGCCCGAAGACGATCGTCTCGGGCAGGCTGTGCGGGGCCAGGATGAACTCCTCGCGGATCCAGAGGAGGTCCTCCTCGTCCTGCTGATCCCACGGACGATCGGGGCGGATGCCGGCGTGCACCAGCAGGCAGCCGTCGGTCCGGTGCCAGAGCGGGAGCCGCTCGAGGAACTGCAGGTGCTTCAACGGGAAGCCGATCGCGGCCTCGCTCCCGGACACCCGGGCGTCGAGGCCGTAGCTGCGCAGCGTGGCCGCGCCGCCGTTCAGCATCCAGGACTCGCCGTAATGGCCGCCGCGGCCGAGGTAGGCGAGGCACATGTCCTCGTGGTTGCCGCGCAGGAAGACGGTCGCGACGCCGGGGCGCTGCTCGAGGTCCATCACGGTGTCAATGACCGTGCGCGAGTCCGGACCGCGGTCGAGGTAATCGCCGACGCAGACCAGCGTGTCGCCGGGCGCGGGCCGGAGGCCCGCGAGCAGCGCCTCGAGCTCGCCGGCACAGCCGTGGATGTCGCCGATCGCGAAGAGCCGGCCCGCCATCACTCTCGCCGCCGGATGAGCCGTTCGAGCGTAGGCAGGTCTTCGAGAATCTGCAAGGCGGCGCTGTAGGGATCGACGGTCCCCGCCCGCACCGCGTCGAGCAGCGGCGCCAGGCCGTCCGCGGGGCGGCCGCCGAGGCCCTGCGCGAGACGCCGCCGGAGCTCCTCGTCGAGCACGTCGAGCAGCTCGCCTTCCCGGCGTGCTTGCTGGCGACGGGCGCGCTCGGGGTCGGCCGCGAGGAAGGCACGGTGTGCCTCGATCGCGTCGCGCACGGCTTCCGTCCCCACGCCGCCAGCCGCCTGCGTGGGCAGCACCGGAATGCTCCATGCCGTTGCGGGCCGGAGGTGCAGCATCTGCGCCAGCTCCGACTGCATCCGCTCCGCGCCCTCGCGATCCGCCTTGTTGACGACGAAGATGTCGGCGATCTCGAGGAGCCCCGCCTTCATCACCTGCACGGCGTCGCCGGCCTCGGGCACCAGGACCACGACGACCGTGTCCGCGAGCCGCATGACGTCAAGCTCGGTCTGCCCGACGCCCACCGTCTCGACGAGCACGTTGTCGACGCCGAACGCATCGAGGAGGCGGATCATGTCGCGCGTGGCGCGGGCGAGGCCGCCGTGGCTGCCGCGGGTCGAGAGGCTGCGGATGAAGACGCCCGGGTCGAGGAAGTGCGCCTGCATGCGGATGCGGTCGCCGAGCACGGCGCCGCCGCTGAACGGGCTCGACGGGTCGACCGCGACGATGCCGACGCGGCGCTCCGCGCCGCGCAGGTGCGCGGTCAGGCGGTCGGTGAGCGTCGACTTGCCGGCGCCGGGCGGACCCGTGACGCCGACCACGTGGGCGTGGCCGGTACGCCCGTAGACGCGGCTCATGATCGCCGGCAGCTCCGGCGCCCGATTCTCGACGAGCGTCATCAGCCGCGCGAGCGCGCTCCGGTCGCGTGCCAGCATGCGCTCGACGAGCGCCTCGGTCCGATCCTCACTCACAGCAATGCCTGCTCATTGTCTCACATGCCGGAACGCCAGCCCAGCGCCATCCTCCAGCGCCATCCTATTGACCGCCCTCCGGCGCGTGCGGATGATCGGGCGATGACGACGGCACATGCTCTCACCCGCAGCGCGCTGGTCATGGCCGGGCTCCTCCTGTTCGCCGTGGGGGTGGGCGACGTGATCGCGGGGTGGGCCAAGATCGGGCAGTACCGTGAGCTCGTCCGTGCCACCGCGGCGGTGGAGCGGCCCGATCCCGCGGCGCTGTTCCCGACCGCCAACGAGGGCCAGGAGCGCCACGCCGTCGCCGTCGACAAGCTCGCTTTCTATCAGCTGGTGGTGACGACCGGCCAGCTGCTCGCCGCGCTCGGCTTCACGCTGATGGCGGCCGGCGCCCTCCGCGTCCGGATCCGGGCGCTGCGGGCGGCCGGAAGTCTGCCCGGCGCGGGGGATTCACCCGCGCGCAATTGACTTCCGCACGTCCCGGAACTACAACCCGAACAAATTTGCACGGCTGACCGGGAGGCGTCAGGAAGAGGCGGGGGGCGGTGGAGGAAGTCGGAACGGGTCTGCACCGGGCCGAGACGGACGCGGAGCGCGCCGAGCTTGCCGGGGCACTCGTGACGCTCCTCGCCCGGGGGCTCCATCTCGAGCGCGCCGTGTTGCTGGTCGAGGAGACGCCGGGCGGCTCGTTGGTGGCCGTCGCGGCGCACGGCGCCGCCCACATCGATCGTCTGCAGCCCGGCGAGATGCCCGACGGCCCGTGGAGCGCCGCCATACCCGTTCGCTCCGCTGCCGGCGTCACGGGCCTGCTCCTCGTCGCCCGCGCCGGCGGCGCGCCGCTGGCGCCCCGCGATCTCGGGCTCGCGCAGCACCTCGCGGCAGGCGCCGCACGCCTGGCCGAGCACCGGCGGATGGCGGCCGACCTCGCGAGCTCGCGCGAGCTGCTCGCCCGCGCCGACCGGCTCTCCGCGCTCGGCATGCTCGCGGCCGGCGTGGCACACGAGATCCGCAACCCGCTCGTCTCGGTGCGCACCTTCATCCAGCTCCTGCCCGAGCGCATGGGCGACGACGAGTTCCGCACGACGTTCCGCGACCTCGCGCTCGCCGAGATCGAGCGCATCTGCGGCCTGATCAACGACCTCCTCGCCTTCTCGCGCCCGGCGCCGGCCCAGCTCGACCCCACCGACCTGAACGACCTGGTCGGCCAGATCGTGCGCCTGCTCGACGCCGAAGCCCGAAAGCACGGCACCACGGTGGCCTACACCGAAGACCCCGCCCTCCCCCGGATCGCGGTCGACGACTCGCAGATCAAGCAGGTCCTGATGAACGTGGTGCTGAACGCCATCGAGGCGTCGGGACGCCGCGGGCCCGTCGAGGTGAAGACGCGGCACGCGCGGCGCGGGGGGGAGACCTGGTGCGTCGTCGAGGTCGCGGACGCGGGCCCCGGCATCCAGCCCGAGCACCGCGACCGCATCTTCGACCCGTTCTTCACCACCAAGGACGGCGGCAGCGGCCTCGGCCTCTTCATCGCACAGCGGATCGTCACGCAGCACGGCGGGCACATGCGGACGGCAGCGCGCACCGCGGGAGGCACGCTCTTCTCGATCCACCTCCCCGTCCGCGCCGGGCAGCGAGATGTCGACGCGCGGTGAAGCACCCGGCACGGTCGTCCTGCCGCCCCTCGCTCCCGAGATCGCGGCGGCCGTCCTCTCCGCGCCTCGCCTTCCCGGCGACGCAATGGCCCGCCTCCCGCTCGCGCGGGGCGCGGCGCGCCTCCTGGTGCCCGTGCTGATCCGGGCGCCGGCCGGAGCGCCGCGGCTGCTCCTCGCGCGCGCGGTGCATGCCACCGCGGGGCGGCGTGGGCCGCTGGTCGCCTTCACGGGGCGTCGGCCGCCACTCGCGCCGCTGCCGTCGGATGCGACCCTCTGCCTCGACGTCGCACGGCTGGCTCCCGAGGCGGTGCTCGCGCTCGAGGCCACGCTCGACGACGGCGCGGCCTGGGTGCTGGCAGGCGCCGAGCCGCAGGCGGCGCTGCCGGCGCCGCTTGCGGCCCGTCTCGGGGCCGTCGTGCTGCCCGTGGCGCCGTTGCGGACCCGGCTGGCCGAGCTGCCGGCGCTGGCCGAGAGCCTGCTCGCGGCGCTTGCCCGCCGGGCGGGCGTGGGAGCGCCGCGGCTGTCGCCCGGGGCGCTCGCCCGCCTCGCGGCGCACGGTTGGCCGGGCGACCTCGCCGAGCTCGAGGTGACGCTCGCCCGGGCCTGGCTCATCGCCGGCGGCGACACGATCGACGCGGAGCACCTGGCCTTCGCCGGCGACGCGGCGGGCATCGCACCGGCGAACGCCTTCGCGGCACCCGCTCCGGCGCACGGCGCCGAGCTCGAGCTGCTCCTGGCCGAGCTGGCGCACGAGGTGCGCAATCCCCTGGTCACGATCAAGACCTTCGCCGACCACCTCCCGGACCTCCTGGAGGACGCCGAGCTCCGGCAACGCTTCGCGGCGCTGACCCAGGAAGGGATCGCGCGGATCGACGGCCTGCTCGAGAGCGTCATCGAGTTCGCTCGCCTGGGCACGCCCCGGCCCGAGACGATCGAGCTCGGTCCCCTGCTCGATCGACTCCTGGCCGAGGTGGAGCCGGCGCTCGCGGAGCGCGCGGTGCGCGTGCGCCAGGCACGCGACGAGCCGGCGCGGTGCACCGCCGACCCGAGCCACGTCGCCTACGCCCTGCGGAACCTCTTCGCGGGCGTAGTGCGCGAGGTGCCGCCGCGCGAGGATCTGGCGATCGAAGCGAGCGCCAACGGCGTGGTCACGCTGCGCTTCGCCGCCGGCGCACAGGCCGCGGCGCATCTCCGGCGGCTGACGGGATCGCCGGGCGACGCCGAGCTCGGCGATCCGGCCTTCCTGCCGCTCGCCTTTCGGCTGGCGCGCCAGGCGCTCGAGTGGAGCGGCGGCGGCCTGGCGGTGGTCCCCGAGGCGGGGACGGCGACGACGCTGGTGGTCCGGCTGCCTGCGGCGGGCTGACGGAGGAGGAGGACGTGGTGGAGGCGACGGTGAAACGAAGGGTGCTGGTCGTGGACGACGAGGAGGGCGTGCGCGAGTCGCTCCGGATGACGCTGAAGGACGAGTACGAGACGATCGCCGTCGGCTCCGCCGAGGAGGCGCTCCAGACGCTCGCCAGCGCGTCCGCCGACGTCGTGCTGCTCGACATCCTCATGCCGGGGATGGACGGCATGAAGCTCCTCGAGGAGCTCCGCGCCCGCAACGTGAACCTGCCGATCATCATGCTGACCGCGACCAAGACGCTGAAGACGGCGATCGAGGCCATGAAGCTCGGGGCGTTCTGGTACGTCACCAAGCCGTTCGACGTCGAGGAGCTGCGGCTGCACCTGCAGCGGGCGACCGAGAACGCCGACCTGAAGGGCGAGCTCCAGAAGCTCCGCAGCGAGGTCCGCCACCGCTACCACGTCGGCAACATCATCGGCCGCTCGCCGAAGATGGAGGAGGTCTTCAAGACGGTCGAAACCGTCGCGAAGCTCCGCACCACGGTCCTCATCACCGGTGAGAGCGGCACCGGCAAGGAGCTGATCGCCAAGGCGATCCACTACGGGAGCCCGCGCGCCCACCGCCCGCTGGTCACGCTCAACTGCGCCGCCATCCCGGAGACGCTCCTCGAGAGCGAGCTCTTCGGCCACGAGAAGGGCTCGTTCACCGACGCGCACACCAAGAAGCTCGGTCAGTTCGAGCTGGCGCACGAGGGGACGCTCTTCCTCGACGAGATCGGGGAGATGGGCGGGGCGACACAGGCGAAGCTGCTCCGTGTGCTCGAGCACAGCGAGTTCCTGCGCGTCGGCGGCATGAAGCCGGTCTCGGTCGACGTCCGCATCATCGCCGCCACCAACCGTGACCTCGCCGCCGCCATCAAGGACGGGAAGTTCCGCACCGACCTCTTCTACCGCCTGAACGTCGTCAGCGTGCACCTGCCGCCCCTGCGCGAGCGCCGCGACGACATGACGCACCTGATCCGCTACTTCACCCAGGCAAAGGCCCGAGAGATGAACATGGCGGAGAAACCCTTCAGCCCCGAGGCCGTCGATGCGCTGCTGCGCTATCCCTGGCCCGGGAACGTCCGCGAGCTCGAGAACCTGGTCGAGCGGCTGCTCGTCCTCACCGAGGGCCCCGGGATCGGCGTCGAGGACCTCCCCGAGCAGATCCGGCGGACCGACCTCGAGCCGGGCAACATCAAGGAGCAGGTGCTCGAGGGTCGGAAGTCCCTCGGCACCGCGGTCGACGAGTTCGAACGCGAGATCATCGACGAGGCGCTCCAGAAGACGGACTTCAATCAGACCCGGGCGGCAGAGCTGCTCGGCACGACCCGTCGCATCCTCAAGTACCGCATGGACAAGCTCGGCATCATCGCCCCCGAGCGCTAGCGTCCGCGTCGCCTGTGCCGTGAACGGCCCATGCGCCGTTCATTCTTGGACGGTTTGTCGTCCCGCCCCACCGAGTCGCAGAGCCAGCGCGGACTTTCCGGGCGCCGATGCTGGCATACATTCTGCACACCGGCCGCTCAGCATGAACGAACGGCCGCGGTTGTTGATCGTCGATGACGAGCGAGGGGTGCGGGAGTCGCTGCGGGCCATCCTGCAAGGCGAGTGCGAGGTGCTCACGGCGAGCAGCGGCGACGAGGCGCTGGCCATCGTCGGCCGCGAGCCCGTGGACGTCGTGACCCTCGATCTGAAGATGCCCGGGCTCGGCGGCATCGGGGTCCTCGAGCGCATCAAGGAGATCGACCCCGACATCGAGGTGCTGATCATCACCGGCTACGGGACGATCGACACGGCGGTCCAGGGGCTGCGCTTCCGCGCCTTCGACTACATCTCGAAGCCGTTCGACTGCGACCACGTCCGCCAGCTCGTGCAGTCGGCGCTCGCCCGGCGCGCCGCCGCCCGGCGCATGAAGTCGTTGCCGGACCAGATCCTCTCCTCGCTCTCGCACGAGTTCCGCACGCCGCTCAACGTCATCATGGGCTACTCGACCATCCTCCAGGAGGACGGCGAGAGCCTCTCGGACGAGCAGCGGCTCGCGCTCGACCGCATCCGGTCGAACTCCGACGCACTGCTCACCTACGTGGAGACGCTCTTCTACATGGCGGAGCTCGACCGCGGCGCCCTGGCGGTCGACGTCGTACCCGTCCGGCTCTCCGACGTGCTCGGCAAGCTCCGGAGCGAGCTCGGGTCCGGTGCGGCCGAGAAGGACGTGATGATCCGTCTCGACGTGTCGACCGGGCTCGTCCTCGCCACCGACGAGGACAAGCTCACGCGTCTCCTCCGCGCGCTGCTCGACAACGCCGTCCGGCACACCCCCCAGGGTCACGTCGTGGTCACCGCGCGGCCGGCAAGCGGGGGCGCCACGCTCGAGATCCGCGACAGCGGTCCCGGCATCGCGCCGGAGCTGATCGTCGAGACCGAGGACGTGATCGCCGGCCGCACCGGCGCACGGCCGCCGCGCCAGCTGGGCTTCGGCCTCCGGCTCGCGGCGCGACTCGTCCGCGCCCTCGGCGCATCGCTCACGCTCGTCGGCGGGCCCGACGGCACCACCTGTCACCTCGTCATCCCGGACCTCGCGGCGGCCGACGCTCCTCACGTCGCCTACGGCGGCTGAGCGTCGGCCGCCGCCCCGCGGTCCCCGGGCAGCGCCGCCTGCCTGTCGTCGTTCCCGGCCCAGCACGATTGACCCAGCTGGACCGATGGGCGAGATGGGCGACATGGGCGTGACGAACAACGTCTTCTCGTTCGCGGCCAGCCTCGTCCGCCTCGGTCGCGGCGCGTTCTCGCGCGTGACCGAGGGCCGCCGCGCCGAACCGGCCGAGGTGCTCGAGCTGTACGACTTCGAGGGCTGTCCGTACTGCCGCAAGGTGCGCGAAGTCCTCACCGAGCTCGACCTCGACTACCGGGCACATCCCGTGGCGCACGGCAGCCCCCGCCGTGAGGAGCTCGTGCGGCTCGGCGGGAAGATGCAGGCGCCCTATCTGGTCGACAAGAACACGAACACCCGCCTGTACGAGTCCGACGACATCATCGCCTACCTGAACGAGCGCTACGGCGGCACGCGGCGCGCCGGCTGGTGGCTGCCGGTGCCGAGCCTCCTCGACAACGTCAATTCCGCAATCGCCAGTGCCCTGCGGCTCGGGCGCGGGAGCCGATGCCGGACCGAGAGTCCGCGCGAGGGTCTCAAACCCCTAATGCTGTACAACATGGAAGGCTCGCCCTTCTGCCGCAAGGTGCGCGAGACGCTGAGCGAGCTCGACGTGCCGCATCTGGTTCGCAACGTGCCGAAGGGGAGCCCGAAGCGAGCAGAGCTCGAGCAGCGCGGCGGCAAGGTCCAGGTGCCGTATCTCGTCGATCCCAACACGGGCCGCGAGATGTACGAGTCGGACGACATCGTCGCCTACCTGGAAGCGGAGTACGGCGCGCGCAGCCAGGACGGCCGCGGCCGGCGCCATGCGGCGCAGTGATGTTGCAGCAAGCTGATGAGCGACAACGTGCGCGAGGTGTACGCCCTGCCGCCGCGGCGCACGCCACCCGGCATACCCGC
>Ga0209156_10000434_pt1 | contig 35233 bp, 39 predicted proteins | sample GraSoiAngelo_124_FD_185881 | JGI IMG/M metagenome (GOLD analysis project Ga0209156, IMG submission 185881) | Grasslands soil microbial communities from the Angelo Coastal Reserve, California, USA - 14_0927_05_20cm (SPAdes) (version 2) | ecosystem: Environmental > Terrestrial > Soil > Grasslands... | reverse complement strand
CCAGCTCGGTGGCGGCGCTGAATTTGGCGCGACTCGCAGCAATACGAAACGACACCGGATTGCTGGCGCGTGCACAGGAAACGGTCAACGCTTTCGCGCGGCAGTTGGCGCACTTTCCGAGCGCGCTACCGCAAATGCTGGTGGCATTTGATTTTCTGGAAGATGCGCCGCAGCAGATCGTGATTGCAGGCGGTTCCGATTTGCCTGAAACAAAGGCCTTGCTGGCAGAAGTGCATCGGCATTTTTTGCCGAACAAGGTTTTGCTTTTGGCAGATGGGGCAGAGGGCCAGAGTTATCTTGGTGAAACGAACGAGGCGATTCGCGCTATGTCGATGATGGTTGGAAAACCTGCAGCTTACGTTTGCGAAAATTTTGCCTGCAAAATGCCGGTGACGGATCCCGCCGATCTGTGCCGACTCCTCATGAGTTGAACAATGCCGGGTAGCGCACGCGTCTCGCGTGTTGGTTTCGGCGTCTCGCCGAAACGGTCTTTTACAGAAAAGTCCGCGATCGCGAGGACGCGATCGCCAACACGCGAGACGCGTGCGCTACCCGGAAAGATGGAAACAGCCTCCGGCAAATGCCGAGCAGAGCGTGCAGAATACTCGCGTTACCCCGATCCGCCGTCGCCCGAAGTGATCTCGGGAAGTTTTTTCCGGCGCAGCCGGAGCCAGTTGTTCCAGGTCTTGCGCATGCTATCGCGCGGGGTGAGGTAACGCTGGTTGAGCTCGTTGCTTTTGAGAATCTGCGCGAGGGCGGATTTCACCGACAGCTCCTCACAGTTGAGAATGGTATAGGCGGTCCCGACCGCAGCGGCATGATGCGCGTCGCTTGCTGCAGTCATGGGCAGGCCGCGCAATTGTGCATAACGAAACGCGAACGTGTTGTAGCGGCGCAGTGTGGTAGCGGCATTAAAAACCTCCAGTGCATCGATTGGCAAAGTTTCGAGGGTGGCGAAGCGAATGCCGGCGCGGAACAAATCGTAGGGATGCGGCGGAATGGCGAGGCCACCGTGCTCGTGAATCAGGGCACAGACGTCGCGCGCCGCGCGTCCCTTCAACCGCGCCGCCTCCGGCAAGGTTGTCCCGATGCAAAGCAGATGACCTTCCGCGGTAGTGACTTCAACTCCGGGGATGACGAGGAAACCGTCCACCGGCAAACCATCCTCACGCATGAGTTTTTTCCCGAGGAGATAATCGACCGCATCGCAAGTATTGTGATCCGTAATGGCAATGCCGTGCAGTCCTTTCGCCCGCGCGCTGGCAATTAGATCTTCCGGACTGGAAACGCCGTCGCCAGAAAAAAAGCTGTGGGTGTGGAGGTCGATATTGAACGGCATCGCGCGACAACGCTAATTTGCGGTGCGAAAAATGGAAAGCGTCGGTTTTAAGGAATGGTCGCTCGTCTGCGACGCGCTGGGACGCGGGACGCAGTCGGTAATTTTGCGCAAAGGCGGGATTGCGGAAGGGCGCGGCGGCTTTTCATTTCGGCATCGCGAGTTCTTTTTGTTTCCGACGTTCTTCCATGAGCAGATCGCGGAAGTGCGGATTGCAGCGGCTGATATTCCGGCACCGGGCAGCACGATCGCAATTCGGTGGTATGCAAGAGTGGAGCGGGCAGTGCGGATTAATTCACTCACAATCGCGGAAGCACTGGCTCCGTTGCACATCCTCTCGCCCGAAGTGGCGCGGGAACGTTTCGGATACAAAGGAGACGGATTGAATGTCGCCTTCGTTCGCGTCTTTGAAATTTCCCCGGTGTGGGTTTTGCAAAATGAAAGGCGATTCAGCGGTTGCTGCTCTTGGGTTGGATTGCCCCCACTGCCGGAAGTGAGGGTGCGGGCTGCGCTCAATGACTCGGCGCAAACGAAACTTCGCGCGCAGTTTGATCAAATCGTCTCGTCATCCTGAGCGAAGTTGTAGCTGCCGCCGTCTCCGGCGGCAGGGGTGAGATTCTGCCGCTGCGGACAGCGGCAGCTACATTGTCAGCTCACCACCTCGAACAATTCTTCCGGCTCCCGGTCCTTGTGTTCGGCGCCGCGATTGAATTGCAGATCGTAGAGACGCCGATAGTAGCCGGATTTGGCCAGCAGTTCGGCGTGGGTTCCGACTTCTTTGATGTGGCCGTGATCCATCACCACGATTTGATCGGAAGACAAAATGGTGGAAAGCCGATGGGCAATCGCGACCACGGTCTTGCCGGCGGCGAGAGTCTGCAACGCCAGTTGAATCTGTTTTTCCGATTCGGAATCGAGCGCGGAAGTGGCTTCGTCGAGAAGAAGGATGGGCGCGTTCTTCAAAACCGCGCGCGCGATGGCAAGGCGTTGCTGCTGTCCGCCGGAAAGGAGCATCCCTTTGTCGCCAACGACGGTGTCGTATTTTTGCGGCTGTTCCAGGATGAAATCGTGCGCATAAGCCATTTGCGCCGCGGCGTAAACTTCTTCCCGGGTAGCATCGAGCCGGCCGAAAAGAATGTTGTTGTAGATGGTATCGTGAAACAGAAATGTGTCTTGCGTCACCAGGCCGATCTGTTGCCGCAATGATTGCTGAGTAATTTTGCGCAAATCGCGTCCATCAATGCGCACTGCGCCAGAGGTGGGATCGTAGAGCCGAAGAATGAGCGAAAGAATGGTGCTCTTGCCCGCGCCGCTCGCGCCCACCAGCGCGTAGCTTTTGCCCGGCTCGATCTGCAAGTTTAAATTTTTCACCGCGTCGCTTGATGTCCCGGTGTAGCGAAAGGTGACGTTTTGAAAATCGATGCGACCATCACACGAATCCAAACTTTCGGCGTCCGGGGAATCCTGAATGGCGGAAGGTGTGTCCAGAATTCCAAAAATGCCGACAGTGGCTGCGACTGAACGTTGCATGACGATGTGCATTTTGCTCAGCGTTTTAACCGGGTCGTAGAGAAGGAAAATACCGCCGATGAGGGCGAGGAAACGCCCAGCGGAAAGGTTAGCGACATAGACGTAAAGCAGAGCAAGGCCAAAGCCCATTGCTCCCAGGACTTCGATCAACGGCCCCGTCACCTCCATCGATTTGACCATGCGCATGGCGTTGCGGAATTGGAGCATGGTGCTGCGGGAAAAACTTTTCACCTGGTGAGCCTCGCGACCAAAGGACTTGACCACCCGAATGCCGGCAAACGTTTCCTGCATCGTCACCACCATCTGTCCCATGTTTTCCTGCTGGTTCTGCACCGCCTGGCGGGCGCGGCGGCCAAAAATCCGAATGGGCACGATGCAGCTAGGGAAGAGGACGAGCGTGGCCAGGGTAAATTTCCAATCCATGTAGAGCAGGACGATCACCACGAGAACGATCGAGACCGGTTGCTTAAAAGCGTCGCTGCTGACCTGGCTTAGAGCGGCCTGCATCGCGCTGGTGTCATTGGTGATGCGCGACATTAGGACGCCGGCCCGCATTCGATTAAAGAAATCCATCGACTGGCCCACGATCTTGGCAAAAAGCTGGTTGCGAATGTCGGTGACGACGCGATGGCTGACCCAGTTCATATAGTAGGAATTGCCGTATCCCATCAGGCTCCGCGCGGTCATGACCGCGGGAATGAGAAGGCAAACGAAGACGATCGACTTCACCGATCCGCCCGCGTTCAGTAATTCTGAATGATGAACGAGATCGCGGGGGTTGGGTGCGGCGCCGTGGAAAACGGTGCTGGTTACCTTCTGCAGAACCAGGGGCAGGCAACCCTGGGTCGCGCCAAAAAGAAAACCGAGAGCTAAACCGAAGATGAACCGCCATTTGTAGGGCCCTACATAAGTGTAGAGCCGTTTGTATGGCTTCCACGCAACCCGAATCGTCTCCCGAATTGAGACCTTCTTCTTCTCGGCTTTATCCTTCATACGGCTGACGCCGCTGGCGCCGACACCATCGAACGCATAGCATCGATCACCGCTGCCGTCGAGATTTGCTTCATCGGTCTTTTTGCTTCGCGGGCTTGGAAATGGCGAAGCGGCTCGGGCGATTCACCGAACAAAATGGCCGCCGGACTTTTTCGTGGCCGCCAATGAAATGGATTGGTTGGCCCAAACAGGATGACCTGTGACGTTCCCGTCGCGCTGGCCAGATGCATGGGCGCGGAATCGACCGTGACAAGCAAGCGCGCGTGTTCGATTAATGCTGCCAGCGTCAGGAGATCGAGTTGCGCGGAAAGATCGAGCACAGAAATATGCAATTTTTCTCTGATGGAGGCGAGGTGCGCGCGTTCGAGCTCATTGCCGCCGCCTGACAAAACCGGGAAGAGACCGAGCTCGGTAGCGGCGAACTCGATTATTTTTGCCCATCGTTCCGGCTCCCAAAACTTTTCCACTCGCGCTGAGCCCGGATGGAAAACGGCGAATGGCTGATGGTGAATATGATCGGCCATGATAGAGGCGGCGCGTTGTTGCGCCGCCGACGGAAGATCAAGCACTGGGTCATTCGCGCCCGCGGAAATTCCGAGCGGTTGCAAAAGGGCGAGATAGTAATCCGCGGTGTGCATTTGTTTCATCGCGCAATCGACGAACTCGTTGTAAAAACGTGCGCGGAATTTCGATTTGGTTTTCAATCGATCGGAAACAATTCGTCGCCGGGCGCCGGACAAAAACGTTACCCAGGCCGAGCGGTCGTTGCGGGTGAAATCGACTACGCAATCGAAACCGGCGCGACGGATTTCCATCCAGGTGAGAAGATCGCACAGTTCACGTTTCGTTAGGAAGGTTTTTTGCAATCCGTGGATGGCGGGCAAAAGAGACTCGCATTGGCGTGAACCGGCCAGGGCGATTTGTACGCCCGGCAAATGTCCGCGCAAAGCCGAGATCGCCGGGGTTGTTAGAATTAGATCGCCGAGCCGGCGAAGTTGGATCAGCAGAATTTTCATTGAAGCGGCGGCCTATGACCGCGGTTGGAAGCAATGACGCAGGTCATAGACCGCTGCTACAGCTACAGCATTTGCATGGCCTTTTCATAAGCCTCCAGCAATCGCTCCCGAAAATGGTCCCAGGTGAAATTTTCCACTACCCGCTTGCGCGCGGCAATACCCATTTCCGACACGACCCTCGGATGCTGGTAAAACTGCTCGACCGCGGCGGCGATGGCATTGACATCGCCCGGTGGGACAATGATGCCCTCGACTCCATCACGCACTACGTCGCCCGATTCACGGGTGACCACCTGTGGCAGGCCACAGGCTGCTGCCTCGTAAGTAACCTTGGCGCTACCTTCCAACTGTGAGGGAAAAATGTGGATCGTCGCCTGACTTAAATATTTTTCCACGTCGCGCGCGAAACCGATAGTGCGGATATTAGTGCGCCAGAATTTCTTCAAGTGCGGTTTGGCTTCTTCGTGGATCGAACCGAGCAGCCATAATTCAGCGTCTTTTAAGTTCAGCCGGTGCCAGGCTTCGAGGAGATGATGAATTCCCTTGCGTTCGATCAGGGCGCCGGAAAAAATTGCGCGAAAGATTGGCGGGGGTTTGCCTGGTTTGAAACGTTGGACATCAACTCCGCGTGGAAGATAGAAAAGCTTTTCTTTTGCCACCCCGCTCTCGCGGAAAGTCTCGGCCGCTCTTTCCGAAAGTACCAGCAGCAGCGTGGCAAGGTCGTATTCTTCGATGGAACGCTCCGAACGCAGAACGAGCTCGTTTTTCCAGCGCCCAATTGGAGTCCGGTGTCTGGATATCCGTGGCTCTGCCCGCGGGGCCACGCGCTCGGCGAAATCCCGGTGCCAGGTCGGAATCTCTACAATCGAAGGAACTCCTTTCTCCTGTGCGACGCGCAAAGATTCCAGGCAATCGCCAGACCAGCTGTGAAACAAATCGTACTGGCCCGTCCCGAGCTGGCGCGATGCGATCCAATCGAGGTATTTTTTCTTAGCGCCATAATAATAAGGTCGATCAAGCGAAGAAAGCAGCCGCACCGGATGCCAGCGCAAGGATTGGATTTTCGACGCCGGAATTTCGTTTTGCCGGTTGTCGTAGGCGATCGCTTTGCCCAGAAATCCGCCCCGATACGACGCGCGCAACGTTTCAAAAGCATCGGTGTCGAGTCCCCAGCCGCCGATGCGAGCGAAAATGGAATAAAGCAAACTCTTCGGTAAGCGTGGTGTTCGGGGCGCAACGCGCGGTGGCGCGGTGGGGTTTAGGGTTTCGCCCGACATGGGAAGAAACTATTGTGCTGACCGCGTGCAAGTAAAGGCTTCCGAGAAGCTGAACATAGGATTTGTTCGGCGCGGTTTTTCGCCCAGCGGCGGCGCGGAAGCATATTTGCGACGTGTCGCTGGTGCACTGGTAGCGGCCGGTCACGAAACAACGCTTTTTACTACTAAAGATTGGCCGGAGAAAGAATGGGCATTCGGCCGGATAATCCGCGTTGATGAAGAGAAGCCAATCGCTTTCGCAGATGAATTGGAACGAATCGATCCGCGAAGGAATTGCGATCTCCTTGTCAGTCTGGAGCGTGTTTGGCGCTGCGATTTTTTCCGCGCGGGCGACGGGGTTCATCGCGCCTGGCTCGAGCGCAAAGCGCAGTTTGAAACAAAGCTAACGAAAATTGCGCGTCGTTTTAATTCCAAACACGACGCCATCCTGCGATTGGAGAAAGCATTGCTGGGCGATGGCGGGGCGAACCGCGTTATCGCCAATTCGGCAATGGTGCGCGATGAAATTGTCCGCTACTACGGCTTTGCCGATGACGCGATTGATCTCATCCGCAATGGCGTGCGCGTTTCGGATTTCGGTCCCGCCCCGCGCAAACGCGCAGCGGCGCGCGCGCAGTTGCGGATCGGCATCGATGATATTGCGGTGCTTTTTCTGGGTTCGGGCTGGGAACGCAAAGGTCTACGCTTTGCCGTCGCCGCGATTGAAAAGATGCGCGATCAACGAATGCGGCTGCTGGTGGCCGGTCGTGGGAACCAGCGCAAATATCGCTCCGGTAGTGTGACTTTTCTCGGCGAAATCAAAGATGTGCGATTGCCGCTGGCGGCAGCGGACATATTTATTCTGCCGACCGTTTACGATCCTTTCTCCAATGCTTCGTTGGAAGCGATGGCCGCGGGTTTGCCCGTGATTACGACCCGGGCCAACGGTTGCAGCGAGATCATCGAGCCAAAAGTGCACGGGTCGGTCATGGATCGTCCGGATGACGTGAACGGGCTGAGGGACGCACTCCATTTTTGGAGTGACGAATCGCGACGCCTGACTGCGCGCCCTGCCTTGCTCGAGCGCGCCACCCAGTTCGATCTCTCGTGTAGTGTGGCTCACACTTTGGAAGTTTTGCTTCACTCCCGCGAGAGCGCGGAATCGACGTCCGGGTAAATGCGAAAGACTTGATCGAGGCGAGCGATCTCAAAAATCGGTTTCACATTTTCCTGCAAACCGGCGAGCGCGAATCTGCCCCCGTATTTTTCAACCTTCTGCATCGCTTCGATCAGAACCGCCAGACCGGAGCTATCGATGTAGCTGACGTTGCCCATGTCGATGACGAGTTTGCGCGGCTTGGCCTTTACCGCGGCATTAAGCGTGGTGGTGATGCGGGGAGAAATGTGCAGATCGATTTCGCCTTCGAGTGGGATGACTTTTGATTGCGCAGGCATAATGCTGGATGCTGGACGCTAGATGCTGGACACTGGATTCATCTTATCGACGTATTCACCATCCCAGCTTCCTAATGACCTCGTCCGTGTCTGCCAGATCGTCGAACAAAAAATCTGGAGCGCATGCTTGTAATCGTTCGCGCGACCAACTGCCAGTCGCAACTGCAATGGTGCGCGCGCCAAATGCTTTTCCGCAGGCGATGTCGTGATTGGTATCGCCGATGACATCGATATCGGCCGCATCGAAATCGTGACCATGTCTTGTTTGAGCACGTTCTCTGGCGAAAGCGCCGAGCTGGTTCCGATCATGATGGTCGTCCGCGAAAGCGCCAAATTCAAAAAAATCCCAGAGACCGTAATGCTGAAGTTTGAGCCTCGCGCCCTGCTGCAGATTTCCAGTCAAAAGCGCGAGCACGATGTAGGGCTGTCGTTTCAATCTTTCAAGGAGTTGCTGAATTCCGGGCAGGACTCGTCCGCGCGAGCGAGAAAGTGAAAGCGGAAGTCCATCGATGTATTCCTGTTCGAATGTGGCGATGTTTTCCTCTTTTGGGTCGACCTGATATTTGCGCAAAATATCACGAATAATTGCGCGATCGGTTTTTCCAGCAATTTCGATATCGTGCAGGTCGTCTTTCGCCCCAAATCGGTTTCGCACGGTTATTTTGAGCGATTCGACCCCGGCCCCGCCGGTATTCACCAGCGTCCCGTCAATGTCAAAAAGCAGGAGGCGCTTTTTTGTCATTTCTTTGTCATGTCGAGCGCAATCGAGACATCTCTGGTTATTTTCTGAAAATAGCTAGCGATTCCTTGACTTCGCTCGGAATGACAGAAAATGAATATTGCGCGCGTCCTAGTGGTCATCCCGAGCGATAGTCGAGGGATCCCGCCACGAATCTTTAAGGTAACTTCTACCAGGTCGCTCGACTTTTGCTCGGGATGACGAATAAGGAATACCGCGGCCGTATCGCACCATCGCCGACGGGCTTTTTGCACATTGGTCACGCAATGACATTCTGGCGGGCGCAGGAACGTGCCCGCGAAGCCGGCGGTAGGTTCGTTTTGCGGATCGAAGATTTGGATAGCGATCGCTGCCGCAGAGAATTTGCCGATGCGATCATCAATGATCTGCACTGGTTCGGGCTTGATTGGAACGAAGGCCCGGACATCGGCGGACCTTTCGTCCCTTATGTTCAAAGCCAGAGGCGTTCCCACTATCTAGAGTCCTGGGAAAAATTGTGGGGCAGCGGTTTTATCTACCCATGCAAATGCTCGCGTAAGGATGTGGCGCAAGCTTCGCTCGCCCCGCACGATGAAAATGAGGAACCGATTTATCCCGGCACCTGTCGTCCATCATACCTATCGCTCGCATCTACCGCTGATGTTGTAGCTGCCGCTGTCTCAGCGGCAGGCCAGGGAGATCTGTCGCCAGTGACGGCGGCAGCTACACAGTCGAAGGCTCCAGCTGGGACGCATTGGCGATTTCGTGTGCCTGATGGCGAGCGAATCGAGTTTGTCGATGAGCGCGTCGGAAGGCAATCGGCCGTGGCCGGTCGCGATTTCGGCGATTTTATTGTCTGGCGCCGCGACGATGTCCCGGCCTATCAGCTTGCGGTCGTGGTAGATGATGCTGCGATGCGAATCAGCGAAGTGGTGCGGGGTAAAGATTTGCTCGTCTCCAGCTTTCGGCAGCTGTTGCTTTATCGCGCGCTCAAGTTAACGCCGCCGAAATTTTTCCACACGCAATTAATAGTGGATGAATCAGGTAAACGGTTGGCGAAACGACATGCCTCTCTCAGTTTGCGCGCCTTAAGGGAAAGAGGCGCGGTACCGGGAGAATTGCGCTCTCGTTACTTGAGCAAATCATAGAGCGATCGCTCACCAATCCGGTCATCCCGAGCGATAGTCGAGGGATCCCGCAGAAGCTACCTTAAAGATCTCGCATCGGGATCCCTCGGCTAACGTTCGGGAGGAAGGAATTCTTCTATGGTGCGGGAGCGTGCATTGTCAGCACTGCGACGATTCCCGCCAGCAATGCCAGCAACGCGATTGCTGCCGCTATAAACAAAGCGGTCCTACCCGGATCGCGTTGTTTGCTCCGAGTCCGGAATGGTGAGGCATTGGCAAAATCTGCCGGACGGATGCTGGTTGTCGCCACCTTGGCGTCGACTTTTGCCGCGGCCGGCAGCGGCTGGGTGGCGCTCATTGGCATGTCACCTTCGAAACGTGCGTCGACTGCGCCAAAACGAATGCGGTCTCCGGAATGCAATGTGATCTCGCCAGTGGCGGATCCATTCACTCGTGTGCCGTTGGTCGAACCAAGATCGCGCAACCGATAAGCCTTTCCGGCGGCACGTAATTCCGCGTGTCGGCCCGAGACAGAAGGATCATCGATGTGAATCGCATTATCCGGGGCGCGGCCAATCGTGATCAGTTGTTCGACCAGTTCGTAGGTTACTCCGCTGACGATCAATTTCGGCATCGGTTCAATATTGTAGGGCAACCGTGCCGGTTGCCAAGGGTAAGGACCGCTAGGCGGGAGTAGTTGTTCCTACCGTTTGTAGGAGAGGCCGCTAAGGCGACGCTCCGCGGGGCCATCATTCTACGCGCGGTAAATTGACCGCTCCAGCGCGCACCCGCATACTGGCGCCTCATGGCTATCGAGCACACGCGCAATTTCTGCATCATCGCGCACATCGATCACGGAAAGACCACCTTATCGGATCGATTGCTCGAGCGCACCGGCACCATCCATGAGCGCGAGAAACAGGATCAGCTCCTCGATTCCATGGATCTGGAACGCGAACGGGGAATCACCATCAAAGCACACCCGGTAACGATGCAGTACACCGCGAAGTCGGGCGAAAAGTACCGGCTGAATCTGCTCGATACCCCCGGGCATGTCGATTTCGCCTACGAAGTTTCCCGTTCGCTCGCGGCCTGCGAAGGCGCGCTCTTGATTGTCGATGCCGCACAGGGAGTCGAAGCGCAAACGGTCGCGAACGTCCATCTCGCGCACAAGCAAGGTCTCACCATTGTGCCGGTGATTAACAAGATCGATTTGCCGAATGCCGACATCGCCTCAGTTGATCGGCAGCTGGAGGAAATTCTCGCCATTCCGGCAGAGGAAGCGATCCACGCCAGCGCCAAGATGGGCATCGGTATCGATGAAATTCTCGAAGCCATTGTCGCGCGTATTCCGCCGCCCCAAAAGCCGTTAGACGAAATCCTCCGTGCGCTGGTCTTCGATTCCGTCTTCGATGTTTATCGTGGCGTGGTCGGTTATGTGCGAGTCGTTTCCGGAAAAATGGAATCGTCCCAGGCGATCAAATTAATGCGCAATGACGCGCGTTACGAGATCAAGGAAGTAGGCGTGTTCACGCCCAAGATGTATCCACAACCGCGATTAAACGCCGGTGATGTCGGTTATTTCATCGCCAACATCAAATCCACCGCCGAATTGAAAATCGGCGATACCATTACCGACGCGCGCAATTCCGCGCGCGAGCCGTTGCCCGGTTTCCAGGAAATTCACCCGATGGTTTTCAGCGGAATTTATCCGATCAACACCGGCGACTTCGAGCATTTGAAAACCGCCATCGGCAAACTGCGATTGAACGATTCGGCTTTCATTTACACCCCGGAGAGTTCTGTTGCGCTCGGATTTGGGTTTCGCTGCGGTTTTCTCGGGCTCCTGCACATGGAAATTATTCAGGAACGATTGCGTCGCGAATACAACATGGACATCATCGCGACCAGTCCGAGCGTCGTTTACGAAATCGAAACGACGCGGGGCGAGACCGTGCTCATCGATAATCCCGCGCACCTGCCCGATCCGAGTCTGATCGAGGAAATTCGGGAACCGATTGTGAAAGCCTACGTACTTTGCCCGAACGAGAACATCGGGGACATCCTCCAGCTCATCCTGGAAAAGCGTGGGCAGATGGACCACACCGAAACGCTGGATGCGCGCCGGGTAATGTTGCACTGCGAATTGCCGCTCAACGAAATTCTGGTGGATTTTAACGATAAGATTAAATCGATCACCCGCGGTTATGGCTCAATGGATTACGAGCATTCCGGTTATCGCGCGGCGAGACTAGTGAAGCTCGATCTGCTGGTGAACGGCGAACCAGTCGATGCTTTCTCGACCATCGTGCACAAAGACCGGGCAGAGGGAAGGGGACGACAGCTGGCAGCGAAACTGAAAGAAGTAATTCCTCGCCAGCTTTACCAGGTTGCAATCCAGGCAGCGATCGGTGGCAAAATCATCGCGCGCGAAAGCGTTTCGGCATTGCGCAAAAACGTGACGGCAAAATGTTACGGCGGCGATATTACACGAAAGCGCAAACTCCTGGAGAAACAGAAGGAAGGAAAAAAGCGGATGAAAAGCATCGGTCGCATCAACATTCCGCAGGAAGCATTTATTGAAGTACTGAAGGCGCAGTGATTCGCTCCGTCATCCCGAGCGAAAGTCGAGGGATCCTGCTGCGCAAGCTTAAAGATAATTTGAACGAGATCCCTCGACTAGGCTCGGGACGACCGGGGGCAAAGTCGAAGCGGCTCCCTTGGTAATCCTTTAACTTTTAACATTGGCTTGCGACGGCATCAGGAAAACTGCCGCGCAAAGAAACGCGAAGATCGCGACCGCGCCGGTCCATTCCCAAAAGCCGAGATGCCAGAAAACGGAATGCCGCAGAGCGTTCCGAATCGGACCGGCCCATGACGGTTCCAGCCGGGTGAGCAGCAACAATGCTTCACTGCCGAACAATCCGATCAGCGGCAGCAAGGTCACCAACAACCAGATCCAAAACACGGTGGCGGCGCTCGAGTTTTGAGCGCGGCCATTCCATGCGCACCAGCACCCACACAACATCGCCACTGCGAAACATCCGGCGGCGGTTCGGCCCAGAAGTTCGTGTAGTCGTCGAATTTCGAATGTCTCGTGGACATGCTGCGGGACAACAAAACAAGCACTAATCAGCGCAACGATTCCGACGGTAAACGCGGCCGCGCTCATTTTGGCCATGCGTGGTGCGATCGATTGCAGGTGTCGGCGCAAGTGTTCGGCAAATGGCAGCATCAAGACGGCTGTGAGAGCGAGGCCCGAGGCGGCGAGCCAATAGTGGCGAGGGTTATCACGTGGAGAAAGCAAGCTGGAGATCACCCGGTAACGCCAATCGTAATTGTCTGGGAACATCCACGCACTTAGGCTCAGGGTTCCGAAAAAAGACAAGAAAATGAGGGCCAGCAATAGAACCAACGTCGATCTTCGATAGAACATCGGTGACAAAAGGATCGCACTACGCAATGAGCCCCGCAATTTGCTGAAATCCGGGAGGCGATTCGGATTTGCAAAGCGTCATGATCGAGTAGCTTTCGCCGCATGTTTCGGTCGCGCTCCATCAAACATGCTCGGCTGCTTATTCGCCATGCGGAGAAACTGATGCGCTACCGGTGCGACGTCCTGAGCGAGACCGCCCTGGCTGATATTCGCCACCAAATCGAGGCACTCGAGCGCTCCATCAAGGAACGAGACCTGCCCGGGGTGCGGGAAAATTCCGAACGCCTGGACGCGCTGGTAGCAGAGCATTCCCCTTCCCATCGCGAAGCGGGGTGGAGAGAAAACTGCGAAGTCATCCTGGTGGCAATTGTGGTGGCGGTCGGCGTGCGTTCCTACTTCATCCAACCGTTTAAGATTCCAACCGGCTCGATGCAACCAACCCTTAATGGGATCATCGGCCATCCCCGGACCGAGCCGGCTCCCAATATTTTGCAGCAGATCGCCGAATTCTTCATTCTCGGGCGCAACTATATCAACGTGGTTGCGCCGGAAGATGAAAGTGTCCGGCAAATCGTGGAGCAAAAGTACCTGTTCTTCTTCACCTGGTCGCGAATTATTACCGACCGCGGGACACATCGGGTCTATGCTCCGGAGGCTACCTTGGCACACGATTTCCAGGTGGCGCCGGGTGCTCGTTACCAGCGTGGACAGATTATTGCGCGCGGCGCAATCGATACTGGTGATCAGGTATTCGTGGATAAGTTCAGTTATAATTTCGCGAAACCACACCGGGGTGACGTTTTTGTTTTCCGAACCAAGCACATCCCCATGATCCCGGAGGATCCGCAGACGGGTGCGCCTTACTTTATCAAGCGCCTGGTTGGTTTGCCGGGGGACACTCTTCGGATCAGCCCGCCTTTGCTTTATGTGAATGGCGAGCCGCCGCAGCGATTCGGATTTCAGCGAGTGATGCAGGCGAAACCGCCCTATCGCGGCTATACCCTGGGCCGCCAATATCTGGGCAGGCCTGATCAAAATTTCACTGTCCCCTCTCACAGTTACTTTGCCATGGGCGACAACAGTTACTTCAGCTACGACAGCCGCTATTGGGGACCGGTGCCAGAGGAGAATCTGGTTGGGCGTGGGCTGTGGGTCTACTGGCCGTTTAACCAGCACTGGGGATTGATCCGCTAAGGCGGAACCGGAGTAACGGGGTAATGGAGTAGTGATCCAACCGACACAGTGATGATGGATAGTTTCATTACTCCATCAATCCATTACTCCATTACTCCATTCCTTCACTCCTTCGCTCCGTCGCACATCTACCCGCTCCTTGGTTTGCTCGCTGGCTATCTTCTGGTCATGCTGGCCAATCCAGTCAGGCTGGCATTGCGCGATGGGTTTCGCTCCATTGCGCGTTACGAACGTATTTGGCTTACTTTCGCGCTTCTCGGCTTCGCCTACTTTGTTTTTCAATTCGTTGCCTTTAGTTCAGTCCCGCGCCCCTCCGAAATCGATTTCGCGGAAATCATTTCTATTGCTAACTGGAATTGGTCGCCGCTTTCGGACGTCTGGCGCGAAGTCCCGCTCCCGACCATTGAAAGTGTGGCCGGCATTTTCGATAATGCTACTACCACTTATCCGCTCTCCGCGCTCGCTGCTGTCCTATTTATCGTTAATTGGCGGGGATTACATCGCACTTTTTGCCGCGCCTTATTCAAACTTTACCGTTGGTGGAGCATTCCGATCTATTTCGTTTTCCTCGTCAGCACCCTGGCGGCGCTCCTGAAGCCGCTCGTCTATTGGCGGCTGCCGAATTGGAACAACGAAGTCTCTACCGCGCACCTTTTGAAAATCTCCGCCTCGATCGATGCGCTCTCGTTCATCTTCGAATACCTGGCCGGAGTTTATATTCAAGTTTACCTCATCACCGTCTGTCTGGCCTGGATCAAAGGGTTGAGTTTTCGCGAAGGCGCTCTTTTTGCCTTTGCCATGCGCAGATTCAGTTACGTCTTGGAATGGGCCGGTATTGTTGTTGTCGTCAGCATGCTGGTGCTGCGGCTGCCAATGCTGCTCGCTTATTTTATTAACGTGCCGAATGTACTGGACTATCTTCCGCTCCAGCGCGTTTTCATCAGCGGTTTTATTCTGGCCTTTTGTTCGGTGCAAGTTTCCCTCGTCCTTCACAACGAAACTTTGCGTGAAGCCTTCCGCGCGCATCGGCAATTGCTTCGGCGCGATTTCCGGCGCCTCGCCTGGTTTTGTTTAATCTGCGGGCTTAACTTTTTCTTGATCCTGGTGGTCGATGCCATGGTGCGCAGCGCCATCGCCGACCGGACTGCAGCCATGATCGTTTGGAAATCGATTTTCGTTTTCTTGCGTGCTTTGGTTACCGGCTGGCTTCTCGCTTCCTGGGTTGTTCTCTTCCGCCAATGCGAAAGCGGGCGAATCGCGCAGGAGAATTGGATTCGTTATTGAAGGAATGAAAACCAGCGATGCCGCCAGGGAGATAACTCGCGCGAGCAAATCCAATCTCGCCTTTGCTTTTATTGCGATGAGCGGGGCGCGTCGGCACGACATCACAACCTTTTATGCTTTCTGCCGCGTCATCGACGATATCGCGGACGATGACCGGCGCGACCAGGAGACGAAACGGCGCGAGTTGGCGATGTGGCGCCAATCATTGCGCGGCGAAATTGCCAACGAACCAGCACTGGCCAAGCCGATCCGCCAGTTGATCTCAACCTATCCGATTACGCCGGAGATGTTGGAGGAAATCATCACCGGCGTAGAGATGGATGTCGATGTCCGGCGGTATGCGACCTGGGATGAGCTGCGCGTTTATTGCCATCGCGTCGCCAGCGCGGTTGGCCTGGTTAGCATCGAAATTTTTGGTTACAAAAATCCACAATGCCGCGACTACGCCATCGCCCTCGGTCTAGCGCTGCAAATGACTAACATTATTCGCGATGTGGCGGCGGATCTGAAAGCTGATCGCATTTATCTGCCGGCGCAGGATCTGGCGCGATTTCATTACCATGAAGGGGATTTGCGCAATCGCATTGCCGATTCGCGATTCGTTCAATTGATGAATTTTGAGGAGGCGCGAGCTGAAAAGTTTTTCACGGACGCTTCCAGACTGCTTCCGTCTGAGGATCGCCGTTCGATGCTTCCGGCCGAAATCATGCGTTCGATTTATCAGGCGCTCCTTCGGCGAATGAAGCTGGACAACTTCCGCGTTTTCGAAAAAGCTTATCGCCTGAGTAAGTTGGAGAAGGCGGGGCGAATGACGGCGCAGTTCCTCAACTGTTTTTTGAATTTACGGCGCCAGGTATCCGTCTAACTTTCTTAACGAAAACCTATCAATGAATATGAATATTATGAATATGAAAACGAGATTGATTGCAGTTGTATCTGTCGTCGCGGTGAGTTGCCTTGCGTTTATCTTATCCAATACGGCGGTGGCTCAGATGAAGGAAGGTACGAGTTATCAGCAGCAAAACCCGAAGGGACCTAATTCAAGCCAAGTTTCTAAACAAGGCGCGAGTGGGGCCGTTGTCGCAACGCCGATCACTCCGCAAGAAGCCGCCAAAAAGTATCCGGCGCCGAAGGGGAAATATCCGATGGGCGAAAGAGATCCCCATAACGCTGATGGCGTTGTCAACAGTCCCTATCCGCCCCGGACGGCCTTTGACTGCTCGAGCGTCCCCCACGGGGGTCTTGTTCTCGACACGCATGTCAATAAGGTCTTTGTCAGGCCATAGCCCTGTCGTCATTTGAAATGAATTGGCCGACGGAAACCGGCGGAGTTTTCGAATATCACCGTCGAAAACTTCCTGTCACTTCCGGGGTTCAATTCGTCAACGAAAATCACTTATGAAACGAAATTTGTTCGCCGTTGTTTCAGGCATAGCGCTGAGTTCTTTCATTCTCAGTTCCTGTGACACTCCCACCGGAGCAGGCGCTGGCTACGGCGCGGCCGCTGGTGCCATCATCGGCGGCGCTGCCACCGGGCATGTGCGAGGCGCCGCTATCGGAGCAGCGGCCGGTGCTGCTACAGGAGCGTTAATTGGACATTCCATCCAGGAAGACCGGGCGCGCGCTTATGGGCCCGTGCCACCAGGGGGCTGGCCGCTGGCGCGCTACACCAACACTCCCGGAGTTTTCCGCAGTCCATATACCGGGCGCCGCTACGACCTAAGCGGTGTGCCGCCGGGCGGGCTGACCCGAGATATTGATACGGGGCAACTGTTCCGTCGTCCCTCCCGCGGTTACTACTAACAGTTGCAATTTCGGGCTGATCTCTCACGCGAGGTCAGCCCGATTTTCGTTGCGACGAGTTCCGGGAGCGACGCTCTCACGCCTGTTTGTGCGAAGGCCGGACGCAATTGGCATTGGGATTTTCTCATTCCTTCGTCATTAGCTCTTGTCGCCACTCGTCATCTTATCGGCCGGACGACAGAGATGGCAGATCAGGTCGCAGAAATCGCTCTCAATTCTTTCGCAACGAATCCACGATCGTCTGCACCCGCTCATCCATCTTGAGCAGCTCCGGCCAAAGCCGATGGTAATTTTCGCCCGGCAATTTGCGCGTGGCATCGATGCCCATATGCGATCCGATGTTCTGCTTGCTCGGCGCGTGATCGAGCGAATCGCTCGGATTGCGAATGATAGTGCTGTCACGTTCGGGATCAGTGTTGGCGCATAAACGGAAGAGCACTTCGCTGGTGTTGTGCACGTCGCAATCTTCATCCACCACCACGATATATTTGGAAAACATCATCTGCCCCATTCCCCACAACCCATGCATTACCTTGAATGCCTGATAGGGATACTGTTTCCGAATGCTAACGAAAACTAGATTGTGGAAAACACCCTCCGGCGGCAGGGTCATATCAACCATTTCGGGAAAATTCATTTTGAACACGGGCAGAAAAATCCGCACCGTCGCGTCGCCCATGTAAAAATCTTCCATTGGCGGCGGGCCGACGATTGTTGTCGGGTAAATGGCATCACGCCGATGCGTGATCGCGGTCAGATGAAAGACCGGATAATCCTCGACCGCGGTATAGAAACCGGTGTGATCGCCGAATGGCCCCTCCGGTCGCATTTCGCCGGGTTGGACAAAACCTTCCAAAACGAAATCGGCATCGGCGGGAACTTCCACGGCGATGGTTTTGCATTTCACCAGCTCCACCGATTTCTTACGCAAAAATCCAGCGAACAAAATTTCATCGAGTCCATCGGGTAATGGCGCGGTTGCAGCAAAAGTGAGCGCGGGATCGCCACCGAGCGTGACCGCAACCGGCATGCGCTCGCCGCGTTGATAGTAAACCTTGCCATGACGCGCACCGACTTTGTGCACCTGCCAGTGCATTGCAGTTGTGCGTTCATCGAAAACCTGCATCCGATACATCCCGACATTGCGAGCGCCGCTTTCCGGATCCCGTGTATGCACGTTAGGAAAAGTGATGAAACGCCCGCCGTCCTTCGGCCAGCACTTGAGGATAGGAAGATCGAGAAGTGATGTTCGATGTTTGTTCCGAGCCGGACTGGCGTCGTTTGATGTTTGATTTGACTCCAGTATGCGGACTACCTCCTGGCATGCGCCCTCTTTCGCGCGCTTCGGACGCGCGTGGAGCAAGTGAATCCCCTGTTTCAAGAGCGCGAAACCTTCACGCAAATCCGTCGGCGGCTTCGCCTTTAAGATCAGCTGAATTTCCTGGGCGAGATCGGCGACGTCATTCACCCCGAGTGCCATGGCGATACGCTTGCGCGAGCCCATTGTGTTAATCGCCACAGGAAAGGCCGATGCCTTTCCATCCATGATCGGCTTCTCAAACAGCAGCGCTTTCCCGCCGCCGGGCGATTTCATCTCGCGATTTGCCCATTCCGCGATCACCAGGTCGGTATCGACCGGTTCGTGAATGCGTTGCAATTCGTTCGAGCGCTCGAGTTCCTGGAGGAAATGCTGGAAGGATCGAAACGCCATTGCAGGTTAATGTGCGTTCCGATTCAAACGGCGCAATGGCCGAACTGAGCGCGGTCAGTAACCGTAGGGCGTGACCAGATGTTGGAACGCGACCACGCGACCATTCACGAAGGTCACTGTCTTATCCGGATACTGTACGCTTGGCGGGATGTAAGAAAAGTAAAATGGGTCGTAGAAAGGATCGCCAAAAACGACGAAGCGGTGACCATGATGTGTGCGAAAGACACCAACGCCGCCGCCGTAGAAGCCCGGATAACCATAACCAAAACGTCCGTAGCCGTAGCCATAGCCATAGGGATAGGCGTTAGCGTAACCGAAATAGACCCAGGTTTCGGTGGCATGGCCGCGTGCGAAACCGTTAACTTTTTGTCCCGGTGAACCCCAGGCTAGCCAAACCGCACTCTGCGACATGCCGGGAGCGATCTGGCCTTGAGCAACGAGCTGTTGCTGGCGAGGCGGCAGGCCGGCATAGAGGTCGCGGTGGTCGGAGATGCGCGATTCAGTGGTAGAACATCCGACAAGAAGAACCGTGCAGGGTGCAATAACGGTCGGCAGCGCCCAAGAGAAAAATCGACCCTTAATCATAATAAAAAATCATACAAGGAGGCGCTGGTGAGTCAATTGTGCCCAATCCTTGATTCAACCCCGTCGCAACCGTAACGTTGCGCGCAATGGAAGATCACTTTGGTCATCGCATCTCCTATCTGCGCGTTTCGGTCACCGACCGTTGCAACGAACGCTGCGCCTACTGCATGCCGCAGGAATTACAGGAATGGTTGCCGCGCGCCGAAATTTTGTCTTACGAGGAAAACCTGCGTCTCATCCGCATCGCCGCCGGGCTCGGCGTTAGCAAAGTTCGCATCACCGGTGGCGAACCTCTGACGCGACGCGGCATTGTCGATTTCATTCAGGCAGTCCCGAAAATTCCCGGCATTCGCGATGTTGGAGTTTCGACGAATGGAACGCTGCTGGCGCGGGAAATTACACCCAACCGAACGCTCGCGTCCGCTTTAAGTATCGCCGGCGTCCGCTCGCTTAACATCTCGCTCGATACCTTGGATCGAAGCGTGTACGCCCAGATCACCGGGCGCGATTTTCTTCCTTTGGTGTTACAGGGGATCGACGCTGGGGTGGCGGAGGGGCTCGAGCAAATAAAATTGAATACAGTGCTGATGCGCGGCCGCAATGAAGACCAATTCATTCCACTGATCGATTTCGCCGCATCGCGGAGTTTGATTCTGCGCTTCATTGAAATGATGCCAGTGAGCACGACTGAAGTATTAACTGAGCAAAATTTTCTACCCGTGGCGGAAGCGAAACGCGCAATTGAGGCGCGTTACGGAAATCTGATCCCCGAACCAACTTTCCACACCAATGGCCCCGCCACTTACTATCAAATTCCGGGACGCAACCAACGCATCGGATTTATTGGCGCGATGACCAATCTGCATTTTTGTGAGAGCTGTAACAAACTTCGCCTAACCTGCGATGGCAAACTTCGACCATGTCTTGGCAGTTATCTGGAGTTCGACATCATGAAACCTCTGCGCGCAGGCGCGAGCGATGAGGAACTACGGCAATTTTTCCTTGAAGTAGTCGACCGAAAACCGCAACAGCACGATTTTCGGGAGAACTATCAACCGAATCGGAAGATGATCGCGATCGGCGGGTGAAGATTGGGTGGAATAATGGAGTGATGGCCTGCCGCGCCGTAATCTTGGTGAAGGCGGGGAATAGTGGAATGATAAAAGCGTGAAACGTCTCAGTCACGTTAGCTCCGACGGGCGGGTGCGGATGGTGGATGTTTCGGAGAAACCACATAGTTTTCGCACTGCGATCGCGGCCGGAAAAATAAAAATCAAGCGCGCGACTGCCAACGCAATCTCGCGTAATCGGATTGGGAAGGGGAATATTTTTGCCACGGCGCAAATCGCGGGAATTCAAGCAGCCAAGCGGGCCTCGGAATTGATTCCGCTATGTCATCCCCTGCCGCTGAGCAACGTCGAAATCGATTTCGAAATGAAGAACGGCGTGGTCAGCGCAAACTGCACGGCACGCACCACCGCGCAAACCGGAGTCGAAATGGAAGCGCTCGCCGGCGTCGCGATCGCTCTGTTGACGATTTACGACATGTGCAAAGCCATCGACAAAGAGATGGAGATTTCCGGCGTGCGGTTGGTGAAAAAAGAGAAGCGTCTCGTATGATCGGTCATCCCGAGCAAAGTCGAGGGGTCCCGCGGCGGAATCTTAAAGCTAATTTCATCGGGATTCCTCGACTTCGCTCGGAATGAGGAGAAAAGAAATGCAAATTGTCGTCGGCATCATCACCATTTCCGACCGCGCCAGTGGCGGACAGTACCAGGACCTTGGCGGCCCCGCGGTGAAAGCGGCCGCGGAAAAACGCGGCTGGGATGTCCTGGCCGAGGCGATCATTCCTGATGACAAAAAGCGAGTTCAGGAAACGATCCGCAGTTTTTCGGCCCAAGGATGCGGCTTGATCCTGACGACTGGAGGCACTGGGGTGGCCGATCGTGACGTGACGCCAGAAGCGATTCGCGAGATTATGCGCGTGGAGATACCTGGCTTTGGTGAAGTGATGCGCTTTGAATCAATGAAGATCACGCCCAACGCCATTCTCTCGCGTAGCCTCGCAGCCATCGTCGACGGCTCGCTCGTGATCGCGTTGCCAGGCAAACCAAGTGGAGCGGTGGAATGTCTCGGCTTTGTTGAGGGTGCGATTCCGCACTCTGTCGCGCTGGCGCAGCGCGAGCCTACTTCCTGTTAGCGGTCATCCCCAGCGAAGTCGAGGGATCCCGATGAAGTTAGCTTAAAGCTTTCGCCGCGGGATCCCTCGACTTGCGCTCGGGATGACGTTTTGACGTCCCGTCGCTACTCCGGCCAGGTCAGCAACTGCATCAGGCGCATCCCATTTTCCGTTAGATGGGCATGATCGCCGCGACCAGCCAGCTCCCCACGGGTGAGATAAGCACAATCGATCGCCGATTTCTTGACGTAGCTCAGCGTCGGTTGCGAGACGGGTTCGCTGCGCGCTTCGATCTGCAGCGGTACTCCTGAGCGCGCAAAACTTACTTCCCAGGATTTGGCATTGGCCGAGACGTTTTTCACCATCCACGGATAAAATTTCCGCAAATCAAAGTGGGGTGAGTCGGGCACGATCACTTTGTAAAACGTTTCTTCCTCGGCCAGAAATTGCGGGACGCTAAGATCGGGTCGCTTTTCGTGCTCGAGAAAAAACCGCGCGATGTCAAGCCCGGCCAGATTAATCCCATTGTAAATGCCATTGTAGTTTGGATCGCGAAAGTTGCGATCGTGCCACGATTCGAAATTGCGATTGAAGATCAGGTTTAGCTCAAGATGGACATGGGCCCGCGCTTGATTCAACCCTTCGCCCGTATGACCCATGCATGCGATGCGTTCGCCGCGATTCACCCTTTGACCAACGCTCACCGCGATCTCGCTGAGATGACCGTAAAGACTGTAGTAAGGCGAGCCATCCCAGTCGTGCTCGATCACAATGTAGCGACCGTAGTTTGAATAACCTGGCACCTGATTGGTGTGCACGACCTTACCGTCGGCGATCACCCGCACATCATCGAGCGGCTCGCCCCGCGCATCGCGATGCAGGCACCGAATGTCGATCCCTTCATGGAATCGGGTGTAGATCAGACCCTGCGCCGTCGGCACCGGATTGCGCACAAATCCGTAACGGCCGCCTTCCCAAGGGGTCGATTTTTCGCCCTGAAAATCGCGCTCAATGTATTGATAAAAGTCCGGACCACCCCCCCGAAAAAGCGCGTCGTTATCGGTCGGCAAGCTGATTTCGATTTTCGGGTTTTGTGCGAGCAACGAAGTTGAAAGCACGACTGCAAGCAGCGCGATCGCCAGCACCCGCCACGTCATTTGTGTTTTTTCGCATCGATCTGCCGCCACGTTTTTTGCATCGAGGCGATGTCGGCAGCAGTTAAGCCGGACGCAATAAAAATCTGGCCATCGGAAACGCGTCGATCGACTAAGAACTCGGTGATAATCCGTCCGTTGATGAAAACCAGCAAAGTACCACCGCGGCGCTCGACGCTAAGAGTATCGAGAGCGAGTCGGCCATGATCGTCGAGTTGCAGCAAAGCGCCGAAACTCCCATCGCTCGCCGCATAGGGGCGATAGGCGGAAACATCATGCTCGGAAATTGCGGGTATTTTTTCGATAAAAATGTTTTTGCCGGACATCGGCGTGGTCACCGGAGTGGCAAAAACGCTGCCATCGTTTTCATTTCCCTGTGCGTGCACACGCACCGTACAATGTTTCGATTTGGCTGATGCGAACGGTATCGCCAGAATCAACAATAATCCCGTCGCCAACACGCGAGTCATGCGCGATTGATAAAGGGTTTGACACGTTTTGCAACGTTTGCTGAAACACCCGCACATGAAATGGGTCCTCGGGATAATGATCGCGCTCCTTGCGCTGTCGAACGCAACCGCCCAATCCCCTTCGCCGGCGGAGCGAAGTTTCTTCAATCGCATGCTGCATCCCTTTGGTTCTGCGAAAAAGAAAACCCCGAAGTATCAGGATGCACGTTTGCGCGGTTTGGTGCTGGAAGTGCAGGTCCCGACGGAACCAACCCGGCTTTCGGAAGTGCGCCAGCTACGCGTCCAGGCGAGGTTGAGCAATGTTGGCGGTTCTCCGATCTCGCTTGATTTCCCGACGTCACAACGAATCGATATTCAATTGCTTAATCCTGCCGGCGAAGTGCTGACCCGCTGGTCTGAGAACCATGCTTTCACTGAGGAAATCGGGCATCTCACGATCAATCCACGCGAAGACGTTGTTTACAACGAGACGATCGCGACCCGCGAATTGCAGCCCGGGCGGGTTTACAGTGTCGAAGTTTTCTTCCCCAAGTATCCGGAATTACGCTCACGGCAGAAGTTCATGACCGCGCCGTAGCGCAGCAGGGGGAATGAGGTAATGGAGTAATGATTTCTGGCAACACTCCAATACTCCAACACTCCAATACTCCATCACTACTCTTTGATTATCATACCCACCCCCAAGGCCACCGGATCCAGCGTTACGGTCGGGCGCTCCTGCAACCGTGGATCGATTCGGCGCGAGCCAAAGGGATCATCGATATCGCCTTCACCGATCACGATCGCTACCATGCCGGCGTCGATTTCGATGAACTTGATCGTCTGCGTGAAAAAAATCCTGACATGAAAATTCGCGCCGGGATCGAGCTTGATAACGATCCGAGGACGAGTGCCGCTGGAAGAAAATGGATCGAGCAAAATTGGGATCGACTCGATTTTGTCCTCGGTTCCGTCCACTATCTCACTCGCGCTGATCAGATGTTCGATAGCGTTCCCGATGGCGCGCAACAATTTACTGGCCGCGATATCGATGACGTTTACTCCGATTATTTTCGGCGCGTTCGTGAAGTGGCGGCGAGCGGGTTGGCCGATTGCCTCGCGCACCTTGATTTGGTGAAAATCCACGGGCACCGTCCGCGTCCGCCGGTGTCTGAACTGATTGAGGAAACGCTGGAACTAATTCGCACACGCAAACTGGCCATTGAATTATCGACCGCCGGTTGGCGCAAACCGGTGAACGAGCTCTATCCGTCGGATGAGATTATTACGTTGGCGATCGAGAAAAAAATCCCGTTCACCATCGCATCGGATGCGCATTCATGGGCGCAGCTGGGAGAAAACTACGAACGCCTCGCGCAGAAAATGAGTGCATTCGGCATTCGCGAAGTGTCCGTTTACGAAAAACATCGACGCATCGCGCAGCGGTTGTAGCTGCGGAACACGCCTCTGGCCGGTGCGCCCAGCGGACATTTTGTCCGCTGATTCTCTTCTCATACGGGATCGGAGGTAACAACGCAGCGGAGTGGAACTCCGCTGAGCGCACAGACTAAAAAGTCTGTGTTCCTACAAACCCAGGCCCGCTACCCCCATCCCGCCTGTAATTTTCGACATCTCCGAGCTGGCAATGGCTTTTCCCTGTTCGATCGCCTGCTTGACCCCACTGAGCACTGCGTCTTCGAGAAATTCCACATCTTCGGGATCGACAATTTCTTTCGCGATCTTGATTGAAATCACGTCACCCGCGCCATTGCCAACGACCGTAATTTTTCCGCCGGCCGCCTGCACTTCGACCGTTTTCTCCGCTAACTCCGTCTGCGCCTGTGCCATTTTCTCCTGCATCTTCTGCGCCTGTTTCATCAACTTGTTGAGATTCATCGCATGCTCCTGGCTTAAGTTTTGATTTCGCCCTTAAACATTTCCAGTGCTTCGCGCACAATCGGTGGCGCGTTCTTCGACTTTGCCGCAGGCGTCTTCGCCGGCAAATTTTCTTTCAACGAAAACTTCAGCGCCCACTCCCGGCCGCTGATCTCCTTCAGCAATGCTTCCAGAAACTCGCGATTGGCGCGAGAGGATAAATGTTCCATCACCATTCGTTGATCGTTGGGAAAGCCCAACTCGAAATTCCGCCCGCTCGCACCGAGTGGGTGCGCTTCTTCAATCCAGCTTTTGATAAACGGACGGCGCGTTTTGATTTGGGCCACGACCTTGCCCCAAATCTCGTTAACATCGGTCGTTGGAGCTGGATCATTCGCAACCGATTTTGTGATCGTGGCAACCGCGGCTACAGGGTTGCCGCCGCGTAACGCATTTAAATTCTCGATCACTTCATCGAGCGTTGTCTGGTCGAGGGTTTGGATCGCCCGAATGACCGCGACTTCGAAGTGCAGTTTTTTATTCGGCGCCCATTTCATCCGCCCTTCGGCGGCGGCGAATTGATCGATCATTTCCAGTACCCGATCAGTTTCCAGCAGCGGAGCTTGCTCGGCAAAGGCGGCGCGAGTGTCGGTGCTGGCTTCGTCGCTGAGCGCGTCCGGTTTCACTTTGAAAACGAGCAGGTCGCGCAGATACGCAATCGTGTCCGACATCAATTTCATCATGTCCTTGCCGACTTCGCATTGCTCATGCAGCAACGCCAGCGCGTCCGCAGTTTCGCCGCGCAGAATCCGACCAACAAAATCCGCCACCATCTGTTGGCTGGTGAATCCGAAAACATTCAGGACATCGGCTTCCTCGATTTTTTCTCCGCAGAACGCCACCAGTTGATCGAGCATCGATTCCGCGTCGCGCATCCCGCCTTCCGCTCCGCGTGCGATGGCATGTGCCGCTGCCGCCGACAGTGTCAATTTCTCCTTCGTTGCGATCGATTGCAGCTGTTGCGCGATCAAATTGGTGGCAATCCGATGCAGATCGAACCGCTGGCATCGACTCAAAATCGTAATCGGCAATTTTTCCGGCTCGGTCGTGGCCAGACAAAAAATGACGTGTTTGGGCGGCTCTTCCAGCGTCTTCAACAGCGCGTTGGCCGCCTCCTTCGTCAGCATGTGCACCTCGTCGATGATGTAAATTTTGAAGCGTCCCTTCGCCGGCGCGTAGCGAACGTTGTCGCGCAGCTCCCGCACGTCATCGATCCCACGATTGCTCGCTGCGTCCAGCTCAATGACATCGAGGCTGTTTCCGCCCGCGATCTCCCGGCAATTATCGCATTTGCCACAGGGCGCCACTGTCGGCCCGCGGATGCAATTGAGCGCTTTTGCCAGGATGCGCGCCGTCGAGGTTTTTCCGGTCCCGCGCGGCCCGACAAAAAGATATGCGTGAGCCAGACGATTTTGGTCGACCGCATTCTTGAGTGTGCGGGTAACGTGTGTCTGCCCAACAATATCGTCGAATGTCTGGGGTCGGTATTTGCGGGCGAAAACCTCGTAGCTCACCCGAAAACTTTAGCGTTTCTAGCATCGCGCGAAAGATGAAAGTCTGTCATTATCGCGGCCATGAAGCGTTTTCCCCTGTTCATCGCTCTCCCGCTCTTCGCTGTCACGATGAGCGCGCAGTCCCCAACCCCCTCGGACGGACGTGACGTCAAATTCGAGGATCCGTTGCTGGATAAACTGGTCGGCAACTGGCGTGTTGTTCGAAAATTCGGTGACGGCCGCACCACCGAAAACACAGTGCGCGTCGGCTGGGTGCTCAACCATCAGTTCCTTGAATTGCATTACCTCGATGTCGCGACCCCGCCGCAATATGAAGCGATGGCCTTTATCGGGTTCGATCACAAAATGTCGCGCTACGTTTTGCATTGGCTCGATGTCTTTGGCGGGCGTGGCTCGGAAGTAATCGGTTACGGCACCCTCGACGAAGCCGCCCACTCCATCTATTTCACCTTCAATAACCCTGACGGCCAGTTCATGAATGTCTACGCCTTCGATCCGGCAACCAAGAATTGGACCTCGGTCATGCGGCAAAAAAGCAAAGGCCCCTGGTCGATTTTCGCCGAGGATAAGTTCACTCCTCTCGCATCGAAACCGTAGAATCGACTGCTGCTGATGCCGCGTTTGAGCAATGATGGCAACAATCGGCTCGTGCGAGTCGTCGGATATGACATATGCGACCCATTTGACGTATAAGACTCATTTAATGAGCCGAATTCCGTTATCGCAATTGGGTTGGGCATTTCTGCTCACACTCGTCCTCCTGCTCGACGCTTCCGCGCGCGAGCCCATCCCAGCCCCGCCGAAAGTCGAAGTGCACACAAAAACTGTTCGCGCACGTGATCTCGGCATTCCGTTCGATGGCACCCCAGGAAAATTCAACGCCATTACCGACGTCCCCGGAGTTGAAGTTGGCTACACCACACTCATCAGCGGAGAGGGTAAGCTCGAAGTCGGCAAGGGCCCGGTCCGCACCGGCGTGACGGCAATTCTTCCTCGTGGTCGCGATGCCATGAACGATCCGGTTTTTGCCGGCTATTTCTCGTTAAACGGCAACGGTGAAATGACCGGGACCGCCTGGGTGGAGGAGAGTGGGTTTCTGGAAGGCCCGATCGTGCTGACCAACACCCACAGTGTCGGAGTCGCGCGCGACGCCGTTATTGCCTGGCGGCTGGCTCACGGCGGCCCGGACGCGGAAGGTTTCGCCTGGAGTCTACCGGTGGTGGCCGAGACATGGGATGGCTGGCTCAACGACGTCGATGGCTTTCACGTTAAACCGGAACACGTCGCCCACGCCATCGAGAGCGTGCAGAGTGGCGCGATCGAGGAGGGGAGCGTCGGCGGTGGCACCGGCATGATCTGCTATGAATTGAAAGGCGGCACCGGCACCGCTTCACGAGTTGTCTTTGTAGCCGGGATCGGGGAATCCAATTCTTCTGCGGCACCTAATCCATTTACTATCGGTGTTCTCGTCCAGGCCAATTGCGGCCGTCGCCCACAGCTAACGATTCGTGGACTCGAAGTCGGCAAGAAAATCCCCGGCTCCGTTTACAAACGAGAAACTGGTTCCATCATCATCGTGGTTGCAACAGACGCGCCTCTTCTCCCGCATCAACTGAAACGCCTGGCTCGCCGTGCTTCCCTCGGTCTCGCCCGGACCGGTAGCGTTTCCGGCAACGGTTCCGGCGATTTGTTCATCGCCTTCTCCACCGGCAATCCGCATGCCGCCGACGCCAAACCACCGATTCGTACCATCGAAACCATGCCGAACGACCTGATGGACCCGCTTTTCACCGCCACCGTCGAGGCGACCGAAGAAGCCATCATCAACGCCCTGGTCGATAACCACGACATGACCGGCCGCGACAACCACAAGGTCGAAGCATTGCCGCATGATCGGCTGCGCGCCCTTTTCCAAAAGCGTAACCAATCCCGGTGATTAAATTGTAGGGCGTCGGCGTCTGCCCTGAGCCTGTGAATGCATCAGGCGCCTTCGATCTCTTCGGGCCACTCATAAACGAGAATAACCGAGCGAAATCGTAGCCTTCTAAAATAATGGCGCCGCACGGCACAACATCAGCTTTACACGCAGCTCAAACTGAAGCTGTCACAGAATGTCGATGTTTAACCGTAAGAGCGAACCCACAGCCCCAGCAAGCCAGCCGGTGAGCCCTCCCGTCGTTTCCGAGCAGCCCAACCGAACGTCGACGCCGGCCCGGCCGAGCGGTCTTCTCTCGAGGGGCGTTTCGATTCAAGGGTCCGTCAAATTCCTTAACGAGTTACTGATCGATGGCGAGGTGGAAGGCACGATCGATTCGCCTGGAAAGCTCTCTATTGGTGAGCACGCGCAGATTAACGGTGAGATCAGGGCGAAATCGGTCAAAGTGCGCGGATCGGTTGAGGGGAATATTTTCGCGACTGAACGCTGCGAACTGCAATCGGGCTGCACGTTGCGCGGTGACATCGAAGCACCACGACTAGTGGTTGACGAGAATGCGACGTTTCTCGGCAGTGCGAAAGTCACCGCAGCGAAGTAACCAATCCTGGTTAGTTTTTTACTGCAGATTACGCGGATCTCTACGGGTCACTGAATTTTGGAGTGCTCCTCACCTTTCTTCCGTCTTCGCATACAGATCCCTTTTGGGACCTTTCCTAACTCAATTCGGCCTTCGAGAATAGCTTAAGCATTCCTTTCTCTGATTTCGGTTGCAGGGGATCGTGTGCACGTGGGACCGGATCGAAAACGAAGGCGAGGAAAATCTGCGACGGCTAGAAGTTATTCGACTCCGTGGCGATAACTGACAACGGCGACAAGCTAGAAGCATGTCGGCCGAGTCAGGCTAGAAGCCTAACTTCCCAAGGTGCACTGCGCCCGGCGCCGCTAGCGCTGCAACGGCCTTGTTAACATTCAACTGTTGCAGGTGCAACGCTCAGATGTTTTCGGGACCCTCCTTAACCGGCCCGTAGGTGTCTTCAAATTCGTCGAGTAATTGCTGTTTCAAGTGGCGGCGCGCGGATTTCTTGATGGCGCGTCGCTCAGCCGCGATGGCCTCTTTCTCGGCCTGCCGTTCTTTCCGGGTGCGAGTATCGATGTTCCTCGGCAAGTGCGAAACCTTTGGTCGTTGCGCCCCGACCTTTCGCTCATTCGGCTTCGCATAGGGATTCATTGTCGTACCTAAAATAGATGCAATTCGAAGAAGGTTAACAAACGTCGCACTCAGTCACAAAGAGACATGTGTCGTGTAAAGGTGTCCAACTGAGAGAGGTGATGAAGCCGGCAAATTGGAAATCGCTGCTGCCCAGTCATATTAGTCATATCATGAAAAAAAGACTCTTTCTGTCCATACTCCCAGCGCTCGCGATACTAGCGTTGACCCACATTCGTGCGCAAACAACCGAAACGACGTCAGCGACAAGCGACGGTCCAATTTTCAAAAATGTGTCCGATCTTAAATGGGACAAGATTCTTCCCGATCTGGGAGAAAATTCTCCGGAAATCTGTTTTCTGCGGGTTGACCCGAAAACGCATACTACCAGCCTGCTCATTCGTACCTCGAAAGCGATCCATGTCCGAAAGCATTGGCACACCGCTAACGAGTCGCACACTATGATTTCCGGTAAGGCCGTTCTGGCATGCGAAGGCAAGCGGGCCGAATTGAGTCCGGGCGGATTCAATTACATGCCCGCCAAAATGGTCCATGAAGCATGGCTGCCGGCGAGCTCCTTAACCTTCATTACGGTTGATGGATCGTGGGACGTGAATTGGGTCGAGGGTCCGCCGACCGCCGCGGATTTGACCAAATAAGGGGTCAGAGATCAGCAGTTTCATTCGCGGTAGCGGCGATCTGTGACCGCCGAATGAGCAATCAGCCATAAACCATCTCCTTGCAGTTGCGGGCGGGCGTTTTATACGAAGATATGTCCGAACACAAAGTAAACCTGCGTTGGGAGCGCGGCGGCGCTGAATTTGTTTATCAAAAATATCCGCGCGATCACACTTGGAGTTTCGATGGCGGCCATTCCATGACGGCTTCGGCCGCGCCAGCCTATCTGGGCAACCCTGCCAACGTCGATCCCGAAGAAGCTTTCGTCGCTTCCCTCTCCAGTTGCCACATGCTCACGTTTCTCGCGATCGCCTGTAAGCAGAAGTTTGTCCTTGATGACTACACCGACGAAGCCGTCGGCCACATGGAAAAAAATGCGGAAGGCAGATTGGCGATTACGAAAGTAGAGCTGCATCCGAAAATCACCTGGTCGGGCGAGAAGAAGCCGAGCGCGGAGGAGCTGAACAAGATGCATCACGGCGCACACGACCAATGTTTCATCGCTAACTCGGTCAAAACCGAAGTGACGGTAGTGCAGTAGTTTTAACCGCCGATTACCCCGGCACGACGCGCAGCCTGCTGATACCCGGGATAAGCGAAAGCCGATGTCGGCGAAACACGCTAAATGCGGCAAAGCGCCAGAAACATTTGGCGGTGGCGGATCGTTTCTCCGGTTATGACGCCACAGGAGCGTCGCAATGGCAGCTTGCTCGCCCGGAAATGTGCTCCGGACTTGAGCGATAGCTGGAACCAAGATTAGCCATTCCAGCCACGGAATGTTGATAGAGAAATCCGTTTCATCCGCGTGATCTGCGGTTAAATATGTCCGATCATGACTGGGAAAGAGAACACGCAACGGATGGAGAAGATTGTCAGTTTGTGCAAGCGGCGCGGGTTCATTTTCCAATCGAGCGAGATTTATGGCGGGCTCAACGGGGTGTGGGATTACGGACCGCTCGGGGTCGAACTCAAAAATAATCTCAAGCAGTATTGGTGGCAGGTGACGGTGCGCGACCGCGACGACGTCATCGGAGTGGATGGCGCGATCCTGACCCATCCGGCTGTGCTCAAAGCGAGCGGTCACGTCGACACCTTTACCGATCCGATGGTTGATTGCCGGACTTGCAAGGCGCGATTGCGCGCGGATCAGCTCTCGGAAAAAAATGGGGTCAAGCAATGCCCCAACTGCGGCGGCAAAGACTTAACTGAGGCGCGGCCGTTTAATTTGATGTTCCAAACGCAGATGGGAGCATCGGCCGATCCGGCATCGATTGCGTATCTTCGACCGGAAACGGCGCAATCGATTTTCGTCCAATTCAAGAATGTGCTCGATGTCTCGCGCAAGAAACTGCCGTTCGGGATCGCGCAGATCGGCAAAGCCTTTCGAAACGAGATTAATCCGCGCAACTTCACCTTTCGCTCGCGCGAGTTTGAGCAGATGGAGCTCGAGTATTTTTGCCGGCCGGAGCAAGGGATGGATTTGCTGGCCTACTGGTTGAAAGAGCGAATTAAGTTTTACGAGGAGATCGGGATCTCACGCAAACGACTCCACATTCTCGATGTGCCGGAAAAAGAACGCGCTTTTTATTCCAAAGGCACGTTCGACATTGAATACGAGTTTCCCTTTGGGCGACAGGAGCTGGAGGGGGTCGCTTATCGCACCGACTACGATTTGCAGCAGCACATCAAGGCCAGTGGCAAAACGCTCGATTATTTCGATGAGGAAACGAAAGAGCGCTTCGTGCCGCACGTTGTTGAGCCGAGCGCCGGGGTCGATCGCACCGTGCTGGCGCTGATTTGCGATGCTTATGCCGAAGACACCGCCCCGGATGAAAAGGGGAAAATGGAAACGCGCATTGTAATGCGATTTCATCCGCGGATGGCGCCGATAAAATGCGCGATCTTTCCGCTTCTCCGGAACAAGGAATCGCTGGTGACGAAAGCGCGCGAGGCGCAGGCGATACTGCGGCCGCATATGAATGTTTTCTACGACGAAGGCGGCGCGATCGGCCGGCGTTACCGCCGGCAGGATGAAATCGGGACGCCCTTTGGCGTAACGATCGATTTCGAGACGCTTGGAGAAAAAGGCGAGGAACTGCGCGATACCGTGACATTACGCGATCGCGATTCGATGAAACAAGAACGCGTCGCAATCAAAGATTTGCCGCAACTCATTTCATCTAAGATTCGTTAAAGGCTAACAATGACGGACGGGAGATGGCTGCGCATAATCCTGGGTCTCGTTGCAGCAAACATAGTTGGCGTGGCGTTCTGTTTCGCCTTCGTCCTTTTGTTCCAATTGCCGGATCGAGTTGGCTTACCGTCGAGAGCGCAGCAGTGGTTTTATGGTTTCGCCATCATGGCAATTTGGCCAAGTCTCGTTCTGGTTCCGATGGCGATGGGGACCGCGGCGGCATATTTTTGGCGAGGCATTTCCCTCAGCCTGTGGGAGTATTTGCTCTGGTGGATTGTTACCTCACTGATTAGTCCATTCGGCGCCTATTTCGTCTTCAAAGAAGGGGCGGTGTGCATGTTGATTGGATTTCCAATTTTATTTGTCTGCGGGTTTGCCGGGGTCCTGCTCGGCCGTTTGTTATTTAAGGCAAAAACGGCGACGATAAATTTGAGCGTGCTCCCCGTGCTGTTGATCGCGACACTGGCGGAAGGGAAAATGCGGCAGGATCAACGGCATGTCGTCGAGGACCGCATTCTCATCAAAGCACCCGCTGCTGAAGTATGGAACTACGTCGTTTCGTTTCCATCAATCGACACCGCTCCTAACTACTGGCTGAACGCAGTAGGCTTGCCGAGTCCGCTTGCGACGACTTGCCAGGGCGCATTCGTCGGTGCAGCGCGAGAATGTGTTTTCAGCAATGGCCTGGTTTTTAAGGAGAGAGTCTCTGAGATAACGCCGGTGCGTCTCCTGACCTTCGAGATCGTGGAACAGCCACGCGATCCCGAGCTTTTGGGCCATCTCACACTGCATCGCGGACAGTTCCAGCTTGTCGATAACCATGATGGAACCACCACACTGATCGGTCGCAGTTGGTATACCCTGCACATGCGGCCGCTTTGGTATTTTGATTGGTGGACGCGCGACGTTACCAGTCACGTACATGTGCGTGTGATGGAACACATCAAGACGTTGTCGGAACGGAAGCGATGATATTCAGATTTGTCGTCAAAGAGTTAAGATGGCTGGCGCGAATACCCGTCCTGCCCCAGCTATTCGATGCGGGATTGATGATTACTACAATGTTGTTCAACCGGCCGCGGCTTCGCGCAATGGAGATGTTCGAGAATGCCGTTTGCTGCAAGTACGCTATTCAGAAGCGCCCACATCGTTTTGGCGGAGTCGGCTTCTTTATCGGAACAACAGAAATCGGTCATCTTCACGGAAACGGCTTGCTCGACTTGTTTGTCGGAAAATCATTTCGGACCGAGCAAGTAAGACAAGGACACGCTTTGCTTCATCATGTATTTCCCGATTCCGGGTGGATCAGTTTTTGGTTAAGGACTCCGGCCGACATCGCTCAGGCGCTGGAGTTATTCGAGATTGCCAGCAAGTATCGCACAAGCGGGCAGCTCATTTCCCGGATTCGTTGAATGGACCCTGTAGAGTTCCGTGAATACTGCCTGACGAAACCGAAGGTGACTGAGGGGACGCCGTTCGGTGAGACTGTTCTTGTTTTCAAAGTTGCTGGAAAAATGTTCGCATTGATCTCGATCGACGAAATTCCAGCGACTGCGAATCTAAAATGCGATCCCGATCTCGCCCTTGATCTGCGCGATCGCTACGAGCAGGTCCGCCCCGGTTATCACATGAACAAGAAGCATTGGAATACAGTGGAGATCGAAGGCGGCATTCCAGAGACCGAACTACGCAAAATGATCGACCATTCTTACGACTTGGTCGTGCAGAGCCTGCCGCGAGCGAAGCGATCTACGACACCGCGCGTAGCTGCACCTCGCCGATCTGTAGCTGCAAAGCATCGCGCGCGATGCTGAGAAAATGATCAGCTGCGTCGGTTAGCGCGACGTCCAACTTTCCAGCGGAAGTTGATGTGGTGGCGAGCGATTGTCGATCTAACAAATCTTTGACTGCTCGCGCGCAATTCATGGCCGAATCGACAATCTGAATTTTGTCCCCCAGAGAATGGGCGATCGCGCGAGTAAGCAAAGGGTAGTGAGTGCAGCCGAGCACAAGGGTGTCGATTCCATCCGCGACCATCGGATTGAGATAACGCTCGATCGTCAGGTCGGTCAGCTTATCGTCGAGCAGGCCTTCTTCGATGAGCGGCACGAGCAATGGGCAGGCAACGCTGCTGACGCGGACATGGACGTTCAGTGCGCGCAAAGCATTTTCATAGGCGCCGCTACGAATGGTTGCACGCGTCCCGATGACCCCGACGTGACGATTGCGCGTCATCGCGATGGCAGCATGCGCTCCGGGCTCAATCACGCCAATCACCGGGACCGATACGCTGGCCCGCAGTTTTGGAATCGCGACCGACGAAACGGTATTGCAGGCGACGACAATCAGTTTGGCATCTTCCGCCATCAACATTCGGGCGAGCTCGAGGCTGTAACGCTCGACCGTTTCCGCGCTCTTATTTCCGTAGGGGACGCGCGCGGTGTCGCCGAGGTAGAAAATGTTTTCATTCGGCAAAAGTTCACGTAACGCCCTGACCACAGTGAGCCCGCCGATGCCGGAATCGAACACGCCAATCGGTTTCA
>Ga0209156_10000429_pt1 | contig 35332 bp, 32 predicted proteins | sample GraSoiAngelo_124_FD_185881 | JGI IMG/M metagenome (GOLD analysis project Ga0209156, IMG submission 185881) | Grasslands soil microbial communities from the Angelo Coastal Reserve, California, USA - 14_0927_05_20cm (SPAdes) (version 2) | ecosystem: Environmental > Terrestrial > Soil > Grasslands... | reverse complement strand
TCCGACTTGGAATCCTCGAGCACCCGGGCGGCGGCATTGCGCTTGTTGACCTCCAGCTCGTAGAGCTTCGCCTTGAGCATCTTCATGGCGGTGGAGCGGTTCTTGTGCTGGCTGCGCTCGTTCTGGCAGGCGGCAACGATGCCGCTGGGCAGATGGGTGATGCGCACCGCCGACTCGGTCTTGTTGACGTGCTGTCCACCCGCTCCGGAGGAGCGGTAGACGTCCACCTTCAGGTCCGCGGGATTGATCTCGATCTGGATGTCGTCATCGACCTCGGGCGAGACGAACACGGATGCGAACGAGGTGTGGCGGCGGTTGCCGGAATCGAATGGCGACTTGCGCACCAGGCGATGCACGCCGGTCTCGGTGCGCAGCCAACCGTAGGCGTACTCGCCCTGCACTTCCACGGTGGCGCTCTTGATGCCGGCCACTTCGCCCGGACTCGAATCGATCACCTCGCAGGCGAAGCCGCGCGCCGCCCCCCAGCGCAGGTACATGCGCAGCAGCATCTGCGCCCAGTCCTGCGCCTCGGTGCCACCGGCACCCGCCTGGATGTCGAGAAACGCGCTGTGCGAGTCCATTTCGCCGCGGAACATGCGTTTCAGCTCCAGGTGCCGCACTTCGGCCTCGAGGCGCTGCGCGTCGCGCTCGATGTCGCGCGCGGCGCGCTCATCGCCCTCGGCCTCGGCCAGTTCCAGCAGCTCGGTGGCGTCGCCGACACCCTTGGTGGCGTGGTCGATCTCGCCGACGTCGCTCGTCAGCCGGGCGCGTTCGCGCCCGAGCTCCTGTGCCCGCGCCGGGTTCGACCAGACGGCGGGATCTTCCAGCTCGCGCGCAACTTCCTCGAGCCGCTCGCGCTTGCGGTCGTACTCAAAGAAACCCCCGTAACGAGGTAATACGTTCACCCAGATCCTTGAGTTGGCGCTTGAGTTGATTGACTTCCATAGAGGTCCTGGAGCGGCGCGCGTGCACCGCGGCGCGCGTGCACCAAAGTGCGGCATGCTAACACCGCGGCGCGCAACTTAGCGAGCGGCGGGCAGCACGTGCTCGATGAGCAGCTGCAGGCGCCGCTCGCCCTGGTACTCGTTCACTTCCAGTCGGTACACGAGCTGCGCCACGCCCGCGGGCGGCACGAACTGCGCACCCTCCTCGAGGTGGTTGAAGGCGATCGCATCGAAGGCGCGACCGCTCGCCGGCACCTCCACCCACATCTTCACGTGCCGCTCGGCAATGACGCGCGCGCTACGGATGCTGAACAGGCCGTCGAAACACGGCTCGGGGAAAGCCTGACCCCACGGGCCGCCGGCCCGCAGGGCCTGGGCGGTATCGAGCGCGATCTCCGCCGGCGCGAGCTCGCCGTCGGTTTCGATCGTGTCGGCGGCGGGAGCGCCGGCCGTCCAGCGGGCCACCTCCTCGTCGAACGCGCGTGCGAAGGGATCGAGCTTGGCACGCTCGAGCGACAGTCCCGCGGCCATGGCATGACCGCCGAAGCGCTCGATGAGATCCGGGTGACGCGTCGCGATCGAGTCGAGCACGTCGCGGATGTGGATGCCCGCGACCGAGCGCGCCGAGCCGCGCAGACTGGCGCGATCTGCGATCGCGAAGGCGATCACCGGGCGGCGCAGGCGATCCTTCACCCGGCTCGCGACCAACCCGACCACGCCCTGGTGCCAGCTCTCGTCGAACAGGCACACGCCGCTGCGGTGCAGCGCCCCGGGGCCGGGATCGGCGAGGCAGCGCACCGCGCCGAGTGCCACCTGCTGCATGCGCGCTTCGATCGAGCGGCGCTCCCGGTTGAGCTCATCGAGACGCGCCGCGAGAGGCTCGGCGGTGGCGAGATCATCGGCGAGCAGGCACTGGATGCCGATGGTCATGTCGTCGATACGGCCGGCGGCGTTCAGGCGCGGCGCTACACCGAAGGCGAGATCGCTTGCTGTGAGGTCGTGCGCCGGGCGGCCGGCGATGGCGAGCAGCGCACGGATGCCGGCCACGCAGCGGCCGGCGCGAATGCGCTTCAGTCCCTGCGCGACCAGCACGCGGTTGTTGGCATCCAGCGGCACCACGTCGGCGATCGTGCCGAGCGCCACCAGGTCGAGCAGCTGCGCCGCCCCGGGAGTGGCGGGGAGCCCCGCCTCCTCGAGCCGGCGTGCGAGCGCCGCCATGACGTAGAACGCGACCCCGACTCCGGCGAGTGCGCGGCTGCCGAAGCGGCTGCCCCCGAGGTTGGGGTTGACGATCACGTTGGCGTCGGGCAGCAGCGCGCCCGGCAGATGATGATCGGTTATCAGCACGTCGATCCCGCGCGCGCGCGCGGCGGCGACACCGGCGTTGCTCGAGATGCCGTTGTCGACCGTGACGATGAGCGTCGGGGCGCGCGCCGCCGCCAGCGACACGATTCCGGGGGTGAGCCCATAACCGAACTGAAATCGGTTGGGCACCAGGAAGTCCACCGCCGCGAACCCGAAGCTCCGCAGGGCGCGCACCATCAGCGCGCTGCTGGTCGCGCCGTCGGCATCGAAATCCCCGATGATCAGCACGCGCCCGGGCGTGCGGTGCTGCAGCAGCAGGTCCACCGCCGCCGGGATGCCTTCGAGCGTGCCCACCGGCAGCAGCCGCGCGAGCGAGGTGTCCAGATCCGCCGCCGAGCGTACGCCACGCGCCGCGTACACGCGCTCGAGCACCGGATGCAGATCCCCCCCGCCGATCGGCGCGCCAGACGCGCCAGGCGCGCGGCGCACGACCCGCAGCCTCACGCGAAGCTCCGCAGGCCCGCGCGCGGCCGCCGCCAGAGCCTCAGATGGCTGCGGCGGCGCAGCGTGATACGCGTGTCGTTGGCGATCAGCGTCACACTCGCCACCTCGCCGCGGCGCAGCGCCGTGAGCGCCGGCGACACGAAGCGCGCATCGAGGCGCGCCACGCACCCGGTGAGCGTGTCGTGCCCGCCAGGCTGCAACTCCCGTCCCACCTCCAGGATCAGCACCACCCCGCGGGCGTGCTCGTCGGCGAGCACATCCTCCAGCCGCCCCGGAAGAGCGCGGCACAGGTCCTCCTGCAGACGCCACAGACCCCTCACATACGGGTCCGCGCCGAAGGCGCGCAGGGCACGCGCCGCGCGGCGCTCGGGCTGCACCGCCCGCCCCTCGGCACCCCACGGCCACAGTGCCGTGACCGGCGGCTCGCCGCGGTGCCGGCGCGCCTCGTTCAGCGCCTGGCCGTGCAGCCACATCTCGATCTCGGCCAGCAGGCGCCGCAGTGGCGCCGCGGCGGCTCCCCGAGGCAGGGCCGCGGCGAGGTCCCGGCCCGCGCAGCGTGCAGGCTCGGTGGTGGCGACGGTGGCCATGCCGGCGGTCCTGAGGAGAAAATCGCCGGACGAGAGCGGCGTGAGGGTGAAGCCGGACACGCCGAAGGTGTCCTGAAAGGCGGCGGCGAGCGTGGCGAGCTCGGCCTGCGGCAGACGCAGGACGCCGCGATGATCCAGAACCAGGGGCGCAGCGCCCGCGCTGAGGTGCAGCGGGGTGGCGATCCACAGCGTGCCGCTCGCGCCCACGGCCGGACCCGCCGGCGCCACCTCGGCGGCGGCGATGCACGCCGGGGCGGCGCCGGCCAGATCCGCGCGCCCGAGCGCGTGCGCGAGCCACTCGCGCCAACCGTGCTGGAGCGCCGCGCGCTCCCCGAAACGGCCCGCGCTTTCGATGCCCGGAGCGGCGGCCCCTGCTACGGCGGCGCCCCCGAGCGGCAGGTACAGGTCGGCGATCACAATGACGATCTCGCGCACCGGCGCTATCGTACCGGCAAATGAAGTTCACGCTCGAACCGGGTACGCGCGCCAACCTGATCCGAGGCTACTCGGCTGCCGAGATCCGCATCGGCGAACACCGCGTGCAACGCAGCTGCATCGTCACGGCGGACCGCCTGATCACCGATTGGGAACCCGAGAGTTTCGCCGACCTGGCGCCCGCTCACCTCGAGGCGATTCTCGCGCTCACACCGGAGGTGGTGCTGCTCGGCACCGGGGCGACGCAGCGCTTTGCGCCGCCGGCGGTGCGCGCCGAGCTGGCGCAGCGCGGCGTCGGGCTCGAGGCCATGCAGCTGGGTGCGGCCTGCCGCACATTCAACGTTCTGGTTCAGGAGGAGCGGCGGGTCGCCGCGGCGCTGTTTCTGCGCTAGCGCCCCGGGGCGCTAAGGATGATCGGCAGAAGACACAGGGGGAGGCTCAACCAACCAAACAATCATTCGAAGCTGACAGACTCGAACAATTGCACTGTTTTTCTTCTTTCGGACCGTTGTTGCTCTTGTCGCGACTCCCTCCGCCCTGTGTCTTCTGTCGATTACCCTCCGCCTTTTCGCTGTCGTCGTTAGGAGACAGGCAGCGCATGTTAAACATGTCGCGGAAGCCCGTGCAAGCTCTCTGAGGAATAAAGATTTTTCCTGCCGCCGGTGGGGGCTTTTCCCCGATCTGCAGGCCCTGCTGGGGCCTTGTTCTGTAGGGCTTTTCTCCTGCGCCGGTTGATCCGGGTCACAAGGTCAGGTGATTTTTTAATATTTATAATCAAAATGTTATCACGTATATATCATGTGAATACTACTCAAGATGGGCATGCCTGCCTAAATGAGGATGCGGCGCCGCGCTCAGGCGGTGCCCCCGAGTAACGGCACGAAGGCCACCGCACCCAGTGACTCGCGCTGCACGGCCTGCTCGCGGCGCGTGAACCGCACCAGTTCCTGCTCGCCTTCGGGGCCGACCGGAACCACCAGCCGCCCGCCGACCCGCAGCTGCTTCACGAGTGCCTCGGGCACGGTAAGCGGAGCGGCCGCCACCAGGATGCCGTCGAAGGGGGCGTGCGCCCTCCAGCCGAGCGTGCCATCGCCGTGGCGAAAGCGCACATTCCTCACCCCGAGTTCCTTCAGGCGCTCGCGCGCGCGCGCGAGCAGCGGTTCGATACGCTCGATGGTGTACAGGCGCGCCACGAGCGGCGCGAGCACCGCGGTCTGGTAGCCACACCCCGTGCCGACCTCCAGGACGCTGTCGGCCGCGCCCGCCTCGAACAGCGCCTCGGTCATGCGCGCCACGATGTAGGGCTGCGAGATCGTCTGGCCGTAGCCGATCGGCAGCGCCGTGTCCTCGTACGCGCGGCTACCGAGCGCTTCGTCGACGAAGATATGACGCGGCACGTTGCGAATACGCTCAAGCACGGCGAGATTCGCGATGCCCTGTTCGCGCAGACGCTGCACCAGCCGATCGCGGGTGCGGGCGGAGGTCATGCCGATGCCGGACAGGCGCAGATCAGTCATTGACCCCTTCCAGCCAGGTCCCGACTGCCGACAGTGCCGCGTGACGGGTGAGGTCGACCTGCAGGGGAGTCACCGAGACGTATCCCTGGGCAACGGTGTCGAAGTCGGTTCCGGGACCCGCGTCCTGCTGCGCCCCGGCGGGACCGATCCAATACACCGGACGCCCGCGCGGGTCCAGCGCGCGCATGACCGGCTCGGAACGGTGGCGATAGCCGAGCCGGCTGGCGCGCAAACCCCGCAGCTGTGCGAACGGCACGTCGGGCACGTTGACGTTGAGAACGAGCGCGGACTGCAGCGGTCGCTTCAGCAGCTGCGCCACCAGCCGGCGCGCGACCTCGGCGCCGGTTTCGAAGTGACCACCTCCGCCGCTGCCGGTGCACAGCGAGACCGCGATGGTCGGCAGGCCGAGGAAGCGGCCCTCGACCGCCGCCGCCACCGTGCCGGAGTACAGCACGTCGTCGCCCAGGTTCGCGCCGTCGTTCACCCCCGAGACCACCATGTCGTGTTCGAAGTCGAACAGGCCCGAGATCGCGAGGTGCACGCAGTCGGTGGGTGTGCCCGACACGAAGTACACCCCCGGCTCGGACTCGAACACGCGCAGCGGCACGTCGAGAGTGAGTGAGTTGCTCGCGCCGCTCTGGTTGCGGTCAGGCGCGACGACGGTCACCTCGGCGAGCGTCGCGAGGGCCTCGCGCAGGCGGCAGATGCCCTCGGCACGATAGCCGTCATCGTTGCTGACCAGGATCTTCACTGCGAAAGGGGATCGAGCCGCCGAAAGTGCGGCTGACTATACTGTAAGAAAGACGTGCGGCGGAGCTGGTGTGATTTCCCCAGGCGATGACAAAGCGGACGAGGAAAATGACGAGGCGCGTCTGTTCCGGCAGGCAGTGCGCGGTGTCAGGCAGCTCGGGTCCCCTGCCCCGGCGCCACGACCTCCCAAGGTCCGGCCGCGCGCGCGCTTCACACGTGCCGACCGCGAGGCCGTGCTGCGGGAGAGCCTCGCCGGGGCCAGCGCCGACCCGGCGCTGGCCGGCGGTGAGGAGCTCATCTTTCATCGCCCGCAGGTGCAGCCCGGGGTGCTGCGCCGGCTGCGCCGCGGCGAGTATCGCGTGCAGCGCGAGATCGACCTGCACGGATTGACGGTCGCCGAGGCGAAGCACGCCCTGCGGCAGTTCCTCATCGACGCGCTCGAGCACGAGGTGCGCTGCGTGCGCATCATCCACGGCAAGGGCTTGCGCTCCGGACACCGCGGACCGGTGCTCAAGGCGGCCGTGAATGCAGTTCTGCGTCGCACCGGCGCGGTGCTCGCCTACGTTTCCGCCCGGGAGGTGGACGGCGGAACCGGCGCGGTCTATGTGCTGCTGTCCGGGTGAGCTTCAGTCTGCGTCGGGCGGCGTCTCGGCGTGCGGCGGCGCCTCGATCAGTTCGCGCAACACCGCGGTCGCAAAGCCCCCGCGCACCAGGCGAAACCTGAGCACCACCGCCTGCGCTTCCGGCTCGCTGCTAAGCTCGCGCACTGCGAGCCGCAGGCTCCGGCGCTCCTGGGCCATGCCGGCGGCCACGCACAGTGCACTCTCCCGCGCAAGAGCGGCGGCGAGGCGCAACTCGAGCTCGAGCACCCGCGCGAGCGTTGCGGGCGTGCCCTCTCCCCACAAAGGCCCGGTGGGGTGAATCTCCAGCCGCTGGCAGCGGCCGCCGAGCGTGTCATCGGCGCCGTCCACCGGGAAGACGCTGCCGCGACCGTCGAGGTTGGCGAGGTCGCCGGCCTCGAGATGCTCCCAGCTGCCATCGGCCACGCGTGCCGCCAGCACGGCATTGAACAAGGCGCTGCGCGCAGCCGAGAGAACGAAACCCCGCTCCTGCGGCGCGAGGCGGCGCAGGTCCTCGCCGGCGCGCGCGAGATTCGCGCCATCGCGACCGAAGCGCTGCGGGCCGAAGTAATTCGGTACCCCGTACCGGGCGATGCCCGCCAGACGCAGGGCAAGGCTGTCGGCGAGCTGGCCGCCGTTACCCTGCGCGGCGCCAATGCGCACCAGGAAGCGATTGCCGGCGAGCGCGCCGCGCGGGAGCTTGCGCGTGTGCGGATGCGCCTCGAGCACCTCGAATTCCGCATTGCGCACCGCGCACCAGCTGATGGGGGGGCGCGCCTGCGGCACCGAGAACCACTGGATGGCAACCGCGCGGCGATCCTTGAGTCCGGCGTAACCGACCTCGAACGGCCGGCAGCCCGCGATCCTCGCCAGCTCGCGCGCCACCCACTGAGTGTTGGCGTTGCGCTTGCGCACCCGCAGCAGCAGGTGCTGACCGGAGCCGGCGGGCGCGAAGCCAAGATCCTCCTCGACCACGAAGTCCGCGGGCGTGGCGCGCAGCACGGCCGGCGCCAGCGGCGCGCCGTGTGCGCGCGGCGGCGTGAGCGCGGCTTCGCGCGCGCTGAGGCTGACCGCCGGCACGCCTACTCCTCGCTCAGCAGCACCACGGCCTGTGCGGCAATGCCCTCCGCGCGGCCGAGGAAGCCCAGGCCCTCGGTGGTGGTCGCCTTGATGTTGACGCGCTGCGCGCCGACTTCCAGCAGCTGCGCGATCTGCCCCCTGATGGCCTCGCGATACGGGGCGATCTTCGGCGCCTGCGCGAGCACCGTGAGGTCCACGTTAGCCACGGCGAGGCGCCGCGCGTGCAACAGAGCGAGCACGCTCACGACGAAACGGCGGCTGTCGGCGCCTTGCCACTGCGGATCGGTATCGCTGAAATGCTGCCCGATGTCGCCCAGGCCCGCGGCGCCCAGCAGCGCATCGCACAGCGCGTGCAGCATCACGTCCCCGTCCGAATGCGCCACCACCCCGCGCGAGTGCGGGATGCGCACTCCGCCGAGCATGATGAACTCACCGGGACCGAAGGCATGCACATCGACTCCGAAACCGATCCTCATGAGCTGCCCCCGAGCGCCTGGCTGCCGCGCGCCGCCAGCACCGCCGCGGCCAGCACCAGATCCGCGCCGCTGGTGATCTTGAGATTCGTCGCCGCCCCTTCGATGAGCGCCGGGTGCTCCCCCAGCCACTCGAGCGCCTGGGCCTCGTCGCTCGGGAAACGCCCGGCCGCGTGCGCCTGATCGAGCGCCGTGCACAACTGCCGATAGCGGAACATCTGCGGGGTCAGCGCCCGCCACAGACCCGAGCGATCCAGCGTCTGTGCCACCGCGGCACGCGTGCCGGCGCCGCTTTGCGCGCGCTTCAGAGTATCCGTCGCCGGGATCGCGAGCAGCCCCCCGAGCGGGTGCGTGCCGAGCTCCCCGAGCAGGCGCTCGAGGTCGTGCGCATCGAGGCACGGCCGCGCCGCATCGTGCACCAGCACCCAGTCATCGGGCCCGGCGCGCCCCTCGAGCCCGGTAAGCGCGAGGCGCACCGACTGGCTGCGCTGCGCACCTCCGCCGACCGCCGTGAGGGTGCTGTCCCGGGCGTGCAGGCGCGCGGCCACCTGCTCCCAGGCGCTATCCCCCCGCGCCAGCGCCACGACAATATGCGCGCAGCGCGCATCCGCGAGAAAGGGCGCGAGCGCCCATTCGATCACGGTGCGTCCTGCGAGCGGTGCGTATTGCTTTGGTCCGTTCGCGCCGAAGCGGCTGCCTGAGCCCGCGGCCGGCATGAGGAGCCAGTAACGCATCGGCGCGATACGCCCTTCGGGACTTCAGCGAACCGCTGCAGTGCGGGCCGGAGAGTGGCTGGTGTCGGCCGGTCGGGCGGGAACCACCTGGTAGAACGTCTCGTTGCGGGCGATCATGCCCAGATCGCTGCGGGCGCGCTCCTCGAGCGCGTCCATGCCGGTCTTGAGGTCACGCACCTCGGCCGCGAGTTGCCGGTTGCGTTCGGCGAGCTGTTCGTTGTCGGCCCGCTGCGTCGCCACCGCGCGCTTCAGGCGCTCGACTTCGCGAACGCCGTCCGCGGAGATCCACACCCGGTATTGCAGCAGGATGACGGCGACAGCCAGCGCAGCGGCGAGCCACTTCATGGGCCTGACAGCCTAGCAGACGGGGCGCCGCGCGCGAAGCGATCAGTTGACCGGCGCGGCCCCGGCGCCGATCGCAGCGCCGGCGCGGCGCGCGGCGGCCAGCCGCTCGGGCCAGACGGCATCGAAGCGCCGGCGCACCGCGGCCACGATCTCAGTGCGCGCGGCCTCGGGACGTCCCGAGTCGAACGGCGGATCCGGTGCGTACTCGATGGCGAGCTGCACGGCCTCGGCCACGTCGCGGCCTGCGATCTCGGCCACCACTGTCAGGGCCATGTCGATTCCGGCCGTGACCCCTCCGCCGCTGATGACGTTGCCGTCACGTACCACGCGCCGGGGATCGGCGATGGCGCCGAACAGCGGCAGCAGTTCCCTGAAGGCCCAGTGACAGGCCGCCCGCTTCCCGTGCAGCAGGCCGGCGGCGCCGAGCAGCAGTGATCCGGTGCACACCGAAGTAACGTAGCGCGCCTGGGCGGCGAGGCGACGCAACGCCGCAAGGTAGACCCGGTCCTCCATGGCGGCAGAGGTGCCGAAGCCGCCGGGCACGCACAGCAGCGCGCACTCCCGTACCTCGCTGAGCGGCTGCACGTTCGCGAAGCTGATGCCGCAGTCCACGGCGAGCTCACCGCCACGGACTGCCGCCAGTACGACCCTCGCTCCGGGCAGCCGCGCGAAGACTTCCAGCGGAGCGGTGAAATCCAGCTGCGTGATGCGCGGATAGAGAGCGAACACGATGGGAAACTCGCCGGCCATGTCTGCTCCTGGCATACCCCGGGGGTGGGGACTGTCGGGCGCCATCATCCTCAGGTACCCTCATGTCCGAAATGACGTTTTTACCTCGTTTACCGCCACGGCTTCGCGCCGCCGGGTGAGCCGAGCATGCCGCGCCGCGTCGCCTTCCTGATCTTCCCCCGCTTCCAGCTGCTGGATGCCGCCGGCCCGATTGCCGCGTTCGAGATCGCCGGGCGGATTCGCCCGGGAAGCTACCAGCTGCGGGTGATCGCCGCCGTGCCAGGAGCGGTGGCGAGCTCCTCGGGCGCGACGCTGCAGGCGAGCGCCTTAGGGTGGCCCGGGTCGGTCGACACGCTCATCGTCGCCGGCGGCAACGGCACACGCAGCGCGCTCGACTGTCGCCGGACCCGGCGATTCATCCAGTCCTGCGCCCGGCGGGCACGCCGGGTCGCAAGCGTGTGCTCGGGCTCCTTCCTGCTCGCCGGCGCCGGACTCCTCGACGGCCGCACCGCGACCACGCACTGGAGCTGCAGCGAGGAGTTCCGGCAGCGCTTCCCGCGCGTGCGTCTCGACCCGGACTGCATCTTCGTGCGCGAAGGTCAGCTGTGGACCTCGGCGGGCATCACCGCCGGCATCGATCTGTCGCTCGCCCTGATCGGCGAGGACCTGGGCGAAGCCGTCGCGCGACGCACCGCGCAACACCTGGTGGTCTATCACCGCCGCCCGGGCGGCCAGTCGCAGTTCTCCGCCCTGCTCGAGATGGAACCCTCGCAGGGACGCTTCGCGGCGCTGTTCGATCACCTGCGCACGCACCTCGCGGCGCCGCTGACGGTCGAGCGCCTCGCGGCGCGCGCCTGTATGAGTCCGCGGCATTTTGCGCGCGTCTTTCGCGAGCAAACCGGGGTCACCCCGGCCAAGGCGGTGGAACGGCTGCGCGCGGATGCCGCGCGAGCGATGCTGGAAAGCGGCGCGCGCTCGGTGCAGGAGGTCGCGGAGCACTGTGGCTTCCACGATCCGGAGCGCATGCGGCGCGCGTTCCTGCGGCTGTTCGGCGCCCCGCCCTCGGCAATGAAGCGCGCCCGCCGCGCGCTCAGCGCGCCGCGCGCGGGCCGTAACCTGCGGCAGGGAGCGCTGGCGAGCGCTAGATCCTGACCGGAAACGCCTGCCGGCCGGCGTAACGCACCTCACCGAGCTCGGCTTCGATGCGCAGCAGCTGGTTGTACTTGGCGATGCGATCCGAGCGCGACAGCGAGCCGGTCTTGATCTGCGAGGCGGCGCTCGCGACCGCGAGGTCGGCGATGGTGCTGTCCTCGGTCTCCCCGGACCGATGCGAGACCACCGAGGCGTAGCGCGCCTTGTCGGCCATGTCGATGGCTGCGAGCGTTTCGGTGAGCGTGCCGATCTGATTGGGCTTGATGAGGATGGCGTTGGCGATGTGCCGCTCGATCGCTTCCTTCAGGATCCTGGTGTTGGTGACGAACACATCGTCGCCTACCAGCTCGATCTTCTGCCCCAGCGCGCGCGTCAGCTGCGACCAGCCGTCCCAGTCGGACTCGCTCATGCCGTCCTCGATGATGAGGATCGGATAGCGCTGCGCGAGGTCCGCCAGGTAGCGGGTGAATTCGGCGGCTGAAAAGCGTCGCTGCTCGGACTCGAGCTCATAGCTGCCGTCCTTGAAGAACTCCGAGCTCGCCACGTCGAGTCCCAGGTACACATCCGTCCCCGGCCGGTAGCCGGCCTTCTCGATGGCCTGCAGGATGAGCTTGAGCGCCGCCTCGTTCGACTCGAGATTGGGCGCGAAGCCGCCCTCATCCCCCACGGCGGTCGAGAGTCCCCGTCCGGCGAGCAGCCCCTTGAGGGTGTGGAACACCTCTATGCCGTAGCGCAGCGCCTCGCGGAACGTGGGCGCGCCGACCGGAACTACCATGAACTCCTGGATGTCGAGGCTGTTGTTGGCGTGCGCGCCCCCGTTGACGATGTTCATCATCGGCACGGGCATGACCGGCTCGCGGGCGCCGCCGATCAGTGATACGAGATGGCGGTACAGCGGCACGCGCGCATCCTTCGCCGCCGCGTGCGCGTTGGCGAGCGACACGCCGAGGATGGCGTTGGCGCCGAGCCGGCTCTTGTTCTGCGTGCCGTCGAGCTCGATCATGCGCGTGTCGATCTGCGCCTGGTCGCGCGGATCCTGGCCCACGAGCGCCGAGCGCAGCTGCGTGTTCACGTGCTCCACCGCCTTGAGCACGCCCTTGCCGGCGTAGCGCTTGCGGTCCCCGTCGCGCAGCTCCACCGCCTCGCGGGTGCCGGTGGAGGCGCCCGAGGGTACCGCCGCCCGGCCGAGTGCGCCGCTGTCCAGGATCACCTCGGCTTCGACGGTGGGGTTGCCGCGCGAGTCGATGATCTCGCGCCCGCGGATATCGGTGATGCGGCTCATCGCCGTGACCTCCTCACAGCAGGGATTCCTCGAAGGGCACTTTCTTCACCGCCCGGTCGAGCTCGCACAGCGTGCCAAGAAGCGGCTCCATGCGCTCGAGCGGCCAGGCGTTCGGACCATCCGACAGCGCTTCTTCCGGGTTCGGGTGCGTCTCCATGAACAGCCCCGCCACCCCGGCGGCGACCGCCGCGCGCGCCAGCACCGGAATGAACTCGCGCTGGCCGCCGGAAGAGGAGCCCTGGCCGCCGGGCAGCTGCACCGAGTGGGTGGCGTCGAACACCACCGGGCAGCCGGTGGCGCGCAGGATCGACAGCGAGCGCATGTCGGACACCAGGTTGTTGTAGCCGAACGAGAAGCCGCGCTCGCACACCAGGATCGCCTCATTGCCGGTGGAGCGCGCCTTGTCGACGACGTTGCCCATCTCCCACGGCGAGAGGAACTGTCCCTTCTTGATGTTGACGGGCTTGCCCTGCGAGGCGGTGTTGAGGATGAAGTTCGTCTGGCGGCACAGGAACGCCGGGGTCTGCAGCACGTCCACCACCGCGGCCACTTCGCTGAGCGGGGTGTCCTCGTGCACGTCGGTCAGCACCGGCACGCCGACCGCACGGCGCACGTCGTCGAGAACCTTCAGACCCGCCTCGATCCCCGGGCCGCGGAAGCTGGCGCCGGATGAGCGGTTGGCCTTGTCGTAGGAGGCCTTGAAGATGAAGGGGACGCCGAGCCGGGTAGTGATCTCCTTCAGCCGTCCGGCGATCTCCTGGGTGAGGGTCGCGCCCTCGATGACGCAGGGGCCTGCGATCAGGAACAGCGGCCGCCCGGCCCCGACTTCATATCCCGTCAGCCGCATGGCTCACGCGTTGTGCGGGCCGCGCCGCGCGGTACTCACGCGCGCGCCGCCTGCGGCAGCTGCGCGGCGCGCTGCGCGCGCGCCGCCCGGAGGAAACCGGTGAACAAGGGGTGCCCGTCGCGCGGGTTGGAGGTGAACTCCGGGTGAAACTGCGTCGCCAGGAACCACGGGTGGTTGGGCAGCTCGATCACCTCCACCAGGTTATCGCGCGAGAACCCCGCGAAGCGCATGCCCGACTGCCGGTAGCGGTCGAGGTAGTGGTTGTTGAATTCGTAGCGGTGCCGATGGCGCTCCATGATGAGGTCGCGGCCGAAGATGTCGCGCGCCCGCGTGCCGGCCCCGAGCAGCACCTCCTGGGCTCCCAGACGCATGGTGGCGCCCTTGGCGGAGGCCTCGTCGCGCGTTTGCGCACCGCGCACTTGATCATTCCACTCCGAGATGAGCGCGATCACCGGATGCGGGCCGGCGCGGTTGAACTCGGTGCTGTTGGCATCGGCGAGCCCCAGCACGTGGCGGCCGAATTCCACGATCGCCACCTGCATGCCGAGGCAGATCCCCAAGTACGGCACGCCGTGCTCGCGCGCGTAGCGCACCGCCTGGATCTTGCCCTCGATACCGCGCTCGCCGAATCCCCCCGGCACCAGGATCGCGTCCACGCCCTTGAGCACGTGGGGGCCACGCTGCTCGATATCGGTGGATTCGACGTAGTGGATATTGACGCGCGTGCGGGTCTTCAAGCCGCCGTGCATCAGCGCCTCGTGCAAGGACAGATAGGAATCGCGGATCTGCACGTACTTGCCGACCATGGCGATGTCGACCTGGCCGTCCGGATTGGACTTGGCGCTCACCACCTGGCGCCACTCGGCCAGATCGGTGGGCGGCACCTGCAGGCGCAGCTTGTCGACGACGATGTCATCGAGCGCCTGCTCGTGCAGCAGGATCGGGATGCGGTAGATATCGTCCGCGTCGACCGCGGAAATCACGGCGCGCTCCTCGACGTTGGTGAACAGGGCAATCTTGCGCCGCTGCTCCTCGGGCAGCGGATGCTTGCAGCGGCACAGCAGCACGTCGGGCTGGATGCCGATGCCGCGCAGCTCCTTCACCGAGTGCTGCGTCGGCTTGGTCTTGATCTCGCCCGAGCCGCCCACGATCGGCACCAGCGTCAGATGTATGAACACGCAGTTGTTGCGGCCGAGCTCGACGCCGAGCTGGCGGATGGCCTCGAGAAAGGGCAGCGACTCGATGTCGCCGACGGTGCCGCCGATCTCGACCATGCAGACATCCGAGCCGTCGGCTCCCAGCTTGATGCTGCGCTTGATCTCATCGGTGATGTGCGGGATGACCTGCACGGTGGCGCCGAGGTAATCGCCGCGGCGCTCCTTGGCGATGACGCGCTCGTAGATGCGCCCGGTGGTGAAATTGCTGTTGCGCCCGGTAGTGGTGCGCACGAAACGCTCGTAATGGCCGAGGTCGAGATCGGTCTCGGTGCCGTCCTGGGTGACGAACACCTCGCCGTGCTGAAACGGGCTCATGGTGCCCGGGTCGACGTTGATGTACGGATCGAGCTTGACCATCGCGATCTTGAGGCCGCGGGCCTCGAGAATCGCGCCCAGCGAGGCGGAAGCGATGCCCTTGCCCAACGAGGACACGACGCCACCAGTGACGAATACAAAACGCGTCATATGTAAGTCGGGGAGTTCCCGTCGCACGAGCTCGCGCCCACAAAATCGGCGCAACCACGACGGGCCGGCAGGTTAGCACATCTGCCCGCCCCCATGTGGGTTCGATCAGGCCGCGCTCCAGATCAGGCGGGCGCGCCGGCGGCTGGCGGCGCTCGCCTGCACCGACTCATCGAGCCATAGATCCGCGACCGCAATCAGCGTCTGTGCCGCGAAAATCAGCGGCAGTCGCGCGCGCTGCGCCACCGGCACGCGCGCTTCCTGCAGCAGGCTCTTGAGCGCGCGCCGCCGCCCGCCGCGCAGCGGTCGCAGGCGCTCGCCCCCACGGCGTGCGCGGATGGTCAGGATGGCGGGGAGTGCGTCCAGATCCAGCGGTCCGCGCGCGTCGCGCTTCAGCGTGAGCCGTCCGCCCGGCCCGGGCAGCGCGCAGGTCCTGCGCCTGCGCCACGGCCAGCTGACTTCCTCGAGGCTGCCGGGCGCGAGGGCGCCAGGGGACGCGTCGGGCCCGCCGCCGGCCCGGTGAGCGGCGCGCAGCGACAGCAGATCCGCCTGGCGCTGCAGCAGCGCGCCCTGCCAGGTCACGACGGGCTGTGCATCGGCGCGCGCCTGCAGCAGCGGACCGGCAATTTCCTCGAGCCGGCTCGCCGGGGGTGGGAGGTGCCCCGCGGCCGTGATCCAGAACCGCAGCGCATTGCGGCGGCGCTCGGGCGGCAGTGCGCGCAGCCGCTTCGCCGACAGCATCGCACCAAAGCTCGCGCGCGCGGCATCGGCGGCGCCCAGGGCATCGAGCAGCCGCTGCGCTTCCGCGGCATGGCGCGCCGCGCGCGCGACGGTGGCCGCGGCCGCGGGCCAGCGCTCCCGGATCAACGGCAGCACCCGCGTGCGCAGGTAGTTGCGATCCCGACGCAGCTCGGCGTTGCCCGGGTCCTCGATCCACTCAAGCCCCTGCGAGCGCACCCAGGCGGTGAGCTCGGCGCGCGACCAGGGCAGGAGCGGGCGCACCAGAGCGCCACGCGCAAAGGCCGCCCGTGCCGGCATGGCGGCGATGCCGGCGAGACCCGCGCCGCGCAGCAGCTGCAGCAGCACGGTCTCGAGCTGATCATCCTCGTGGTGCGCCGTCAGCAGCGCTTCCTGCGGCGCGAGCGCTGCGGCGAGCAGCCGGTAGCGCGCGGCGCGCGCCGCGGCTTCGGGCGACTCGCCGCGCCGGGGTGCGACGTTCGCGGTCCGCACCTCAAGCGGCACGCCCAGGACGCGCGCCACCCGCCGGCAGTGTGCCGCCCAGCGGCCCGAGTGCGGATGCAGGCGGTGATCGACGTGCAGGGCGCGCACCTTGAGCGGCGCTCGCTCGAGCTGCGCCAGCGCGGCCAGCAGAGCGGTGGAGTCCGCCCCGCCGCTGAAGGCGACGCACACGGCGACGTCGGGGAAGCCGGGCAGCAGCTCTCCCAGGCGCCGGCTGAGTGAGCGCGGGCCAAACCCCTCGGTCCCGCGGCGCACCGCGCGTGGCACGGCCTTACGCCGCGGTTTCGGCAAACACGCCGAAGCCGGCGATCTTCTCAGCGCGCGCGGCGCGCAGCTGATCCCGCGGCACGGCGTCGAGCTCGTCCAGATGACGGACCAGCGCCGCCTTGAGGCTCGCTGCGGTAGCGGACGGATCGCGATGCGCGCCCCCGAGAGGCTCCTCGATGACCTCATCCACCAGCCCGAGCTTCTGCAGGCGGTCGGCGGTGAGATTCAGCGATTCGGCGGCCACTTCCTTCTTGTCCTGGCTCTTCCACAGGATGGAGGCGCAGCCCTCGGGCGAGATGACCGAGTAGGTGCTGTACTGGAGCATCATCAGCCGGTCGCACACGCCGATGCCCAACGCGCCGCCTGATCCGCCCTCTCCGGTCACCACGGTCACGATCGGAATCCGCAGCACCGACATCTCGAAGAGGTTGCGCGCAATGGCTTCGCTCTGGCCGCGCTCTTCGGCGCCGACGCCGGGGTATGCGCCCTGGGTATCGATCAGCGTCACCAGCGGCAGAGAGAAGCGTTCGGCGAGCCGCATCAGCCGCAGCGCCTTGCGATAGCCTTCGGGCTTGGGCATGCCGTAGTTGCGGCGCACGCGCTCCTTGGTGTCACGACCCTTCTGATGGCCGATGATCATGAGCGCGCGCTCGTCGATGCGCGCCAGCCCGCCGACGATGGCGCCGTCGTCCGCGTACATGCGGTCACCGTGCAGTTCGTTGAACTCGCGGCAGATGGCGTTGACGTAATCAAGCGTGTAGGGCCGGTGCGGGTGGCGCGCGAGCTGCGTGATCTGCCAGGGCGTGAGACTGGCGAAGATGCTCATCGTGAGCTGCCGGCTCTTGGCCTGCAGCCGGCCGATCTCGTCCTGGATGTTGACTTCGCTGTCGGAAGTCACGTGCCTGAGCTCCTCGATCTTCGCTTCGAGCTCGGCGATCGGTTGTTCGAAGTCGAGGAACGACACGGCCATGCGTGGGGTATCCTAACTCAGCGGCCGTCGGCGGAGATTGACGGACCCAGACTCGCCGCGGGCGGCCCGTAGACCACCTGCAGCGCGCCGCGCCCGAGCACGCCTTCGAGCTGCTCGAGCAGCTCGCGGCTCGCGCGTACCGTCCACTCGCCTCCGAGCGTGAGCGCGCCGCAAGTCTCACGGCCCGTGTATTCGATGGTGACCGGGCACGGCCCCGGACGCCACGGCGTGAGCATTGTGGCCAGCCGCTCGCACAGCGCCGGAGCGTCGGCGTACGTGCAGCGGATCACCAGGCGCTGTGCGCACCGCGAGAGCACCTCGTCGAGCTCGCTGATGCGCCGCGCCGACAGCCGCCAGGCGTCGCTGAACTCGTCGAAACGCAACAGCCCCTCGACCAACACCAGCGCGTCCTTGACGATCAGGTCGCGGTGCTTCTGCCAGGTCTCCTCGAACAGCATGGCCTCGATGCGCCCGGTGCGGTCATCGAGTGTCAGGATCACCCGCGGCCCGCGTTTCTTCACCTCATCGATGAGCCCGGCCACGGTGACCTGCCGGCCCGCGCCGAAGCGCCCGCTCTCGAGCCCGGCGACCGGCCGGTCACTCACCAGGTCGCCGATGCGGTGGGACACGAAACGCGCCAGACTCGACTCGCAGCGCTCGAGCGGATGGCCGGTGAGATACAGGCCGAGTGTCTCGCGCTCCCCCGCCAGGCGCACCGCCTCGCTCCACTCGGGCAACACCGGGCCGCCGAGCAGCTGCGCGGCGCTCGCGCGCGGCTCGCTCGCGAGCCCGAACAGATCGTTCTGCCCCGCCGCATGGGCGCGGGTGTTCTGATCGCCGAGGTGCATGGCGGCACCCAAGCGGTCCATGAGCGTCGCGCGGTTGGCGCCCAGGCCGTCCAGGCTCCCGGCGCGCAACAGCGCTTCGAGCACGCGCCGGTTGACCTTCTGCAGGTCGAGGCGCCGACACAGATCCTCGAGACCGGAGTACACCCCGCGCGCGCTGCGCTCCGCGATCAACGCCTCGACCGCTCCCTGACCCACGCCGCGCACCGCCCCCAGCCCGTAACGGATGCTGCGCTCGCCGCAGGCGGTGAACTCGTAGCCCGAGGCGTTGACATCCGGCGGCAGCACCGCGAGCCCCAGATCCGTGCATTCCTTGATGAGCGTCACCACCTTGTCGGTGTGATCCATGTCGGCCGACAGCACCGCCGCCATGAAAGCCGCCGGGTAGTGCGCCTTCAGGTACGCGGTCTGATAGGCGAGCAGCGCGTAGGCGGCCGAATGCGACTTGTTGAAACCATAGCCGGCGAACTTCTCCATCAGGTCGAAAATGTGCGTCGCGATCTGCTCACGCACCCCGCGCGCCACCGCGCCGCTGACGAACACCGAGCGCTGCTGCGCCATCTCTTCGGGGCTCTTCTTGCCCATCGCGCGCCGCAGCAGGTCGGCGCCGCCGAGCGTATAGCCCGCCAGCACCTGCGCGATCTGCATCACCTGCTCCTGGTAGAGGATCACCCCGTAGGTGGGCCTGAGGATCGGCTCGAGGCTCGGATGCAGGTAATCGATCGGGCCATCGCTCCTGCCGTGCTTGCGGTTGATGAAATCATCGACCATGCCGGACTGCAGCGGGCCGGGCCGGAACAGCGCGACCAGCGCCACGATGTCCTCGAAGCAATCCGGTTGCAGCCGGCGGATGAGATCCTTCATGCCGCGCGACTCGAGCTGGAAGACGGCGGTGGTGCGGCAGGACTTGAGCAACGCGTAGGTGGGCGCGTCATCCATGGGCAACGCGCTCACCGTGAGCGGCGGCGCCTGCGGCGGCCGCGCGCGGTTGATGAGCGCCGCGGCGCGCTCGATGATGGTGAGCGTGCGCAGTCCGAGGAAGTCGAACTTCACCAGCCCCGCCGCCTCCACGTCGTCCTTGTCGAACTGGGTGACGACGTTGCCGCCGGACGCATCGCGGTACAGCGGCGCGAAGTCGGTGAGCACCGAGGGGGCGATCACCACGCCGCCGGCGTGCATGCCGGCATTGCGGGTCAGACCCTCGAGCGAGCGCGCCAGGTCGATGAGGTTTCGCACCTCGTCCTCGCTCTGGTACAGGCGCTTGAGCTCCGGCTCCTTCTCCAGCGCGCCATCGAGCGTGATGCCGAGCTCGAAGGGAACGAGCTTGGCGATGCGGTCAACGTAGCCGTAGGCCATGCCGAGCACGCGACCGACGTCGCGCACCACGGCCTTCGCGGCCATGGTGCCGTAGGTGATGATCTGCGACACGCGCTCGCGCCCGTACTTGCCGGCGACGTAATCGATGACCTTGTCGCGGCCTTCCATGCAGAAGTCGATGTCGAAATCGGGCATCGAGACGCGCTCGGGATTCAGGAAGCGCTCGAACAGCAGGTCGTACTTGAGCGGATCGAGGTCGGTGATCCGCAGGCTGTAGGCCACCAGCGAGCCCGCCCCCGAGCCGCGGCCCGGACCCACCGGCACGCCGTGCTCGCGCGCCCAGCCGATGAAATCCGCGACGATGAGAAAATAGCCCGCGAAGCCCATCTGGCAGATGACCTGCAGCTCGCGCTCCAGGCGCTCGCGGTAAGCCGGCGGCGCGCTCACCACCGCGCTGAAGCGGGCGCTGAGTCCGCGCGCGGCTTCCGCGCGCAGGAATTCCTCGGTGCTCACGCCCGCCGGCAGTGGATATTGCGGCAGGCGCACCTCCCCGAGTGTGAGCGTCAGACTGCAACGGCGCGCGATCTCCACGGAGTTGGCCAGCGCCTCGGGCACGTCGGCGAACAGCGCCGCCATCTCCTGCGGCGTGCGCAGGTACTGCTGGCGCGAATAGCGGCGCACACGGCCGGAATCGGCCAGCAGCGTGCCGTCGTGAATGCAGACGCGCGCCTCGTGCGATTCGAACTGCTCGGGTTTGAGGAACCGCACGTCGTTGCTCGCCACCACCGGCGCGCCGCTGCGGGCGGCGAGCGCGAGCGCACCGGCAATGTAGGTTTCCTCGTAGGGCCGGCCGAGGCGCTGCAGCTCGAGGTAGAAGCGCCCGGGAAACAACCTGAGCCATGCGGCGAGCGAGCGCTCGGCGTCGCGTTCGCGGGCATGAAGCAGCGCGCGGCCGATGTCACCCTCGGCGGCGCAGGACAGGCCGATCAGGCCCTCGAGCTCCCCGGTGGACAGCCAGCCGCGTTCGATGCGCGGCGTGCCGCGCTCCTGTCCCTCGAGGTACGCGCGGCTGACGAGCCGCGCCAGGTTGCGGTAGCCCGCCGGCGACTGGCACAGCAGGGTGAGGCGCGTCGGCGGCTGCCGCTCGCCCTCCTCCGCGACCTGCAGGTCCACCCCGATGAGGGGCTTGACGCCCGCCTTGAGCGCCTCGCGATAGAACTTCACCATCGCGAAGAGATTGCCCTGGTCGGTCACGGCCACTGCCGGCATGCCCGCGGCGGCCACCGCCGCGACGAGCTCCGGCACCCGCACCACGCTGTCGCTGAGGGAGTACTCGGTGTGCAACCGCAGATGAACGAAACCGTGTGGCATCGGGGAGCGAATTAAGGCTCGCGCCCGGAGTCTGTCAAGGGATCCTCGTCCTGGCGCAGCGGACTGAACGAGCGGCGGTGCAGGCGCGAGGGCGCGCGCCGCTGCAGGGCGCTCAGGTGGGCGGGGGTGCCGTAGCCTTTGTGCGCCGCCAGCTCGAAACCCGGATAGCAGGCATCGAGCGCTTCCATCATGGCGTCGCGGTATACCTTCGCCAGGATCGAGGCCGCGCTGATGGCCGCCACCCGCGCATCCCCCGCCACGATGGCCTCGAGTGTGCACGCCAGCGGCAGGTCGGCGAGGCACGGGCAGCGGTTGCCGTCGACCTGCACATGGGTCGGACACACCGGCAGCGCGAGCAGGGCGCGGCGCATGGCGAGCAGCGTTGCCTCCAGTATGTTCAGGCAATCGATCTCGTCGCGATCGGCCCAGCCGATCGCCCACGCCAGGGCGCGCGCGCGGATGATGGGCGCGAGCCGCGCGCGCTGCTGCGCCGACAGGACCTTGGAGTCCGCGAGTCCGCGGATGCGCCGCCGCGGATCAAGGATCACCGCCGCCGCCACCACAGGTCCCGCGAGCGGCCCGCGGCCGGCCTCGTCGACGCCGGCGACGCGCGCGAGGTCAGGGCATTGGCGCGCCGCCATGCCCTCAGCCCGCCACATGATCCCCGCCCGCGGCGCCCACGCGCCCGGCGCACGCGAGAATCGCCTCCGCCGCCCGCGCGGCGCCGCCGCGGCGCAGGGTGCGATGCACCGAGGCGAATTCTTCCAGCAGCTCACGCACGTGCCCGCGATCCTCGAGTTCCTGCAGCAGCGCCTCGCCGAGCGCCGCGCCGCTCACCTGCTCCTGGAAGAACTCCGGCACCAGGCGCCGGCCGGCGAGCAGGTTCGGTTGCGAAAAGTATCGCACCTTCACCAACCCCATGGTCCGCAGCAGGAAGGCGGTGGGGGCGCTGACGCGATACGCGACCACCATGGGCCGCGCGCTGAGCAGGCTCTCCAGGGTCGCGGTTCCGGAGGCGACGATGGCCGCGTCGCAGGCCGCGAGCGCCGCCTGCGCCTGCCCCTCGAGCACACGAATCGCAGGCGCATCGGGTAGTTGCGCGACTTCCCTCGCAAAGACCTCACGCACCGCGGGGGACGCCATGGGCGCGATGAAGCGATACTCGGGCCGCCGCGCTCCGATGTGGGCGGCGGCTGCGACGAACGGCGCCGCGAGCCGCGTGACCTCCGTAAGACGGCTGCCCGGCAGCAGCGCCACCAGCGGGCCGTCACCGCGGATGTCGAGCGCGCGGCGCGCGGCCTCGCGATCGACGGCGAGCGGGATCTGATCCGCCAGCGGATGCCCCACGAACACCGCCGGCACCCCGTGCTGCGCGTAGAACTTCGCCTCGAACGGCAGCAGACACAGCACCAGGTCGCAGGCGGCGCCGATGGCGCGCACCCGCCCCTGCCGCCACGCCCACACCTGCGGGCTGACGTACTGCACGGTGCGCATGCCCGCGCCCCGCAGCGCGCGCGCGAGCCGCAGATTGAACTCCGGCGCGTCGATGCCGATGAAGATATGCGGGCGGGCGGCGCGCAAGCGCCTGAGGAGCGCTGAGCGCAGGCTCAGCAGGCGCGGCAGGTGGCGCAGTACCTCGGTGAGTCCCATGACCGCGAGCTGATCCGCCCCCCACCAGGCCTCGCAGCCGGCGGCGATCATCTTCGGTCCCGCGACTCCGAAGCAGCTCAAGTTGGGCACGCGCTCGCGCAGCGCCGTGATCAGCGCCGCACCCAGCTGATCCCCGGAATGCTCGCCCGCGACGATGCCGATGCGCAGCGGCTGCGCGGCGGCGGCGCGCGCGCCCGGCGCGCTCATCGCGCCAGGCTGCGCGTGGAGGCGTGGATGAAGTCGACGAACGCGCGGATCTCGGGGCGCCCGTCGGCCTGCGGCGCGAGGCGCGCGAGCGCCTCGGCGAGCTTCAGATCCGAGCGGTACACGATGCGGTAGGCGTCGCGGATGTTGCGGATCTGCTGCTCGGTGAAGCCGCGGCGCTTCAGCCCTTCCGAGTTGACCGAGTGCGGGGCGGCGGGGTTGCCCGCGACCATCACGTACGGCGGCACGTCGCGCGTGACGATGGCGCCGCCGGCGAGAAATGCGTGCGCACCGATCTTGGTGAACTGATGCACGGCGGTGAGCCCGCCGAGGATCACCCAGTCGCCGATCTCGACGTGACCGCCGAGGGCGGCGCAGTTGGCGAACACGGTGTTGTTGCCCACCGCGCAGTCGTGCGCGACGTGCGCGTACGCCATGAACAGGTTATCGCTGCCGATGAGCGTCACGCCCTTGTCGTGGGTCGTGCCGCGGTTCACGGTGCAGCTTTCGCGAAACACATTGCGGTCGCCGATCGTAAGGAGGGTCGGCTCACCCTGGTATTTCTTGTCCTGTGGCGCATCGCCGATCGATGCGAACTGGAAGAAGCGGTTGTCGGCGCCGATGGTGGTCGGCCCGTTGATCACCACATGCGGTCCGACCACCGTACGCGGGCCGATGCGCACCCGGGGACCTATGATGCTGAACGGCCCGATGCTGACGTTGGCCGCGAGCTCGGCCTCGGCCGAGACGATCGCGCGCGCATCGATCACCTCGAGGCCTCCGGTGCCAGCATCATCTCGGCGTGCGCCACCTCGTGCTCGCCGACCGAGGCGGCGGTCGAGTAGCGCCAGATCCCTTTGAGGGTGCGCTGCAGCTGCGCCGTGAGCACCAGCTGATCCCCGGGCACGACCGGCCGGCGAAAGCGCGCCTTGTCGATGCCGACGAAGAAAAAGCGCGTCTTGGTGTCGGGAATCACGTCGGCGGTGATGAAGCACAGAATACCCGCCGCCTGTGCCATCGCCTCGATGATGATCACGCCCGGCATCACCGGACGCCCGGGAAAGTGGCCGGGGAAGTACGGCTCGTTGTAGGTCACGTTCTTCAGTGCGCGGATGCTCTCGCCCGGGCGGCATTCGAGCACCCGGTCGATGAGCAGAAACGGATAGCGATGCGGCAGGCGCTCCAGGATCGCCTGCATGTCGAGTTGCAGCGGCTCAGTCATGGTCCTCTTCCTGATCGGACTTAAGTCCGGCGGCACGCTCCAGCCGGCGCACGCGGGTCTCGAGCAACCCGCTGCGCTTGAAGCGGGCAACCAATCGGCGCCAGGCGTGTACTTCTTCGACCGGCAGGGTGCCGGAATATACACCCGGTCTCGCGATCGAGTGCGTGACCGCCGAATAGCCGGTGATGACCACGTCGTCGGCGATGGTGAGGTGGCCGGCGAAGCCGGCGCCGCCGCCGATCATGCAGCGCTTGCCGATCGTAGTGCTGCCGGCCACGCCGATGCAGGCGGCGAGCGCACTGTGGGCGCCGATGTGCACGTTGTGCCCGATCTGGATGAGGTTGTCGAGCTTCACACCCTCCTCGATCACGGTATCGTCGATGGCGCCGCGGTCGATGGTGGTGTTGGCGCCGATCTCGACGTCCGCTCCGATGCGCACCGCGCCCAGCTGCGGCACCTTGAGCCACATGCCGCGCTCGGGCGCGAAGCCGAAGCCGTCGCCGCCGATCACCACCCCGGGCTGCAGCACGGCGCGCGCACCGATCTGCACCGCGCGGCACAGTGTCACGCGTGCCACCAGGCGCACGTCGGCGGCGAGGCTCACGCCTTCCTCGAGGCTGCAGTGCGGACCGATGAAGGCGCGCGCGCCGACCACGACGTCGGGCCCGATGATCGTGTAGGCACCGACCTGCGCACTCGGATCGATGCGCGCACTGGCGGCCACCACGGCGCTCGCGTGCACACCGGGCTCGGGCGGCGGCAAGGGGTGCAGGATGGTGGCGACGCGCGCAAAGGTCGCGTAGGGGTTATCGCACAACAGCACCGCCGTGGGACACTCGTCGGCGCTCGCGGGGTTCAGCAGCACTGCGCCGGCGCGCGTGGCGGCGAGTTGCGCCCGGTAGCGCGGGTTGGCCAGAAACGCGATCGAGCGCTCGTCGGCCCGGGCGAGCGTTGCGACCCGCTCGACGCGCGCGTCCGGATCGCCGCGCAGCTCGCAGCCGAATCGCACCGCAAGCTCCCCGAGCGATACCGCCATGACGAGTCTTTCGAATGCCGCCGGCCGCGCTCCGCGAGGAGCGCTAGTGCGTCTGCGGCTTGGCGGGCGGCGCGGGCTTCCCCGCCGGAGGCGCCGTCCCGGAGGCCGCATTGCGCGCCTGCAGCCCCGCCAGGACCGCCGGGGTGATGTCGAAGGCGGGTCCCGCGTACACAACGCCCTCGGTGCTGAGGACGACGTCGAAGCTCTGCGCCTTGGCGTAAGTGCGCACCTCCTCGCCGAGGGTTTTCTGCAGTCGCGACATCTCCTCGTTGCGGCGCGCGCTGATGTCGTCCTGGAACTCGCTGCGTGCGCGCTCGAAATCCCGCGCGCCGTCGCGCAGTTCCTTCTCGGCGCGCGTGCGCTGCTCGTCGGTCATGGTGGCGCCGTCTTTCTGCAGCTTGTCCTGCTTGGCCTTCAGTGCCTGCTGCTGCGCCTGCAGGGTGCGCTCGCGCGGCGCAAACTCCGTGCGCATGGCATCGAGCATGGCCTTGCCCTGCGGGGACTCCTCGAGGAGCCGTTGCGGGTCGACGACCCCGATCTTGGGCTCGGCCCAGGCCGGCAACGCGGCCAGCGCACCGCAGGCTGCAATCAACCACACCGCCAACTTGGCTCTGATCAGACGCTTCACGGAAATTCTACCTCGTATGTCATTGTTCGTGATCCGCTTCGGGCCCGAGCGGCGGCCCAGGCCTGATCGGGTAGTATCGCGTACAACCCGCCCCGACGGCTCGATTCTCTCAGAAAGCATTGCCGACCGAGAACTGGAAGCCCTCGGTCTCGTCGCCCCAGCTGCGCCCCAGCGGGTCGGCGTGCTTCGCGTTCAGCGGTACCCCGAAGCTGAAGCGGAAAAGCCCCAGCGGCGCCAGCCACTGCACCGCCACACCGAACGAGCGCTTCAGCGCGTTGGTGCTGAAGCGGTAGCTCTCCGGAGTGACGCGGTCGGGACCGTAGAACTTGAGCTTGCTGCCGGTTTGAAACACATTGCCGACATCGAAGAAGGCGCTCACGCGGGCGGTCTGCGCCCATTTCGCGGGCATCGGGAAGATGAGCTCGTTCTGGCTGGTGATGCGCAGATTGCCGCCGTAGGGGTTACCGAACGGCGTGTCCTTGGGTCCCAGACGGCTCTCGCGAAAACCGCGCACCGAGTCCGGACCGCCGCCGTAGAACTGCCGAAAGGGCGGGATGGCGGTGGTGCTGCCGAGCGGGGCGCCGTAGTCCACGCCGTCGAAGAACGACAGCGCGAACGTGCGCCACAGCGGCACGTACTTCAGGAACTGGTAGTTGCCGATCCAGTACTTGACATCGCTCCCGGGCGCGGTGACCGAGAAGGAGAGCGACTGGCGCATGCCGCGATCTGCGAACAGGGTGCGGTTGCGCGTATCCCAGTCCCAGCCGGCTACCAGCTCGACGCTCTTGAAGTTGGTGCCGTAGAAGACTTCGGCGTTGTTGGTGACGTCGTCGTGGGCGAGGCGGCTGTAGGGATGGCCATTCTGCTGCACCCACTGCTGCGCCTGCAGCGCGCTGCTCAATTGGTTGGTGAGCAGCTGCGAGCTGTCGAAGGCGGCGCCGGCGCGGATGTACATGGTCTCGGCGATCGGGTACGCCCAGGTGGGCCCGAAGCTCAGGGTGCGCGAGGAGAAGGTCGACGAGGACGACACGAACTGCGTCACGTCGCTGTAGGTGACCGAGATGGTGCGCTGCAGGTTGTCGATGTTGGTGTACGGGTTGGTGTGCGAGACGCTGTATACCTTTTGGAAGGCGCCACCGTTCAGGTTGACGGCGATGCGCTCACCCGTGCCGAGGAAGTCGGCGTCCGCGTAGCTGCCGTTCAGCATGAACTTGTAGGTCTCGGAGTAACCGATGCCGCCGGAGAGCTGCGACGCCGGGCCCTCCTCGATCTTGTAGTTCACGTCCACCAGGTCCGGGGATCCCGCCACCGGCGTGGTCTCGAAATCCACGCTCTTGACGTACGGCAGGCGCTGGATGCGCTGCTTGGAGCGCTCGAGCGAGGTATTCGACAGCCAGCCGCCCTCGAGCTGGCGCATCTCACGGCGCAGCACCTCGTCGTTGATGCGGTTCGCGCCGCTGAAGCTGATGTTGCGCACGTACACGCGGTTGCCCGGGTCGAGGAAGAAGGTGAGCGACACCGTGTGATTGGCGTTGTCGGCGGTGGGCACCGGCTCGACCTTGGCGAAGGCATAGCCGTCGCGCCCCATGCGGTTCTGCATCAGTTCCTGCGACAAGGTGATCAGCTTGCGGTTGAAGGTCGCACCCGGGTGTATCACCAGCAGCTGCTCGAGTTCCCGCTGCGGCACGACGAACGTGCCCGCCAGCTTGATCTGCGCCAGCTTGTAGACCTGGCCCTCATCGATGTTCACGGTGATGAAGATGTCTTCCTTCTCCGGAGCGATCGCCACCTGGGTCGAATCGAGCTGGAAGTTCGCGTAACCGCGATCCATGTAGAAGTTGCGCACCTTCTCCAGGTCACCCTGCAGCGACTCGCGCGAGTAGCGGTCGTCCTGCCTGTACCAGGACAGCCAGTTGGGCGTCTTCAGCTCGAGCGTCTGCAGAATCTCTTTCTGTGGAAATCTGGTCGCGCCCACGATGTTGATCTGGCGGATCTTGGCGCGCGCGCCTTCCTTGATCTCGATCTTGATCTTCACGCGGTTGCCCGCCTCCTCCTCCACGTGCGAGTCGATCTTCACGCCGTACTTGCCGCGGGCGAAGTACTGGTCGGTGAGATACTGGGTAACGTCCTCGAGCACCGAGCGGTCGAAGGTCTTGCCGGTCGCGAGCCCGACGTTGCGCAGCGACTTCTGCAGATCCTCGGTCTTGATGTCCTTGTTACCGGTGATCTCGAAGCTCTCGATGGAGGGCCGCTCCAGCACCACGACGATGAGCGTGCTGCCGTCGCGGCGCAGCTGCACGTCGCGGAAGAAGCCGGTGGCGTACAGAGCGCGGATCGCCTCGCGCACGCGCTGCGCGTTCAGGTGATCGCCGATGTTCACCGGCAGGTAGTTGTAGACCGTGCCCTCGGAGACGCGCTGCAGACCCTCGACGCGGATGTCGCCGACGGTGAAGTCCGCCGGGCTCGCCGCCGGGTTCAGCGCCGTCTGCGCGAGTGCCAGCGCCCACCACGGCGCCAGCGCCAGGGCGGCAAGGGCACTGCGTGTTTTCATTCTCCAGCCACCGGTATCCCCCTGAGCGCGACCCAAGTGGTGCGCCCGAAACTCTTGCCGTGCACTATTCGAAGACTGGAGACTCAAGCCTCCGGTGTGCAAACTCCGCGCCGTTGGCGGTGCGCTCGCGCCACGGTCAGCCGAACTGGCGCGCAATATCGTTGTAGAGCGCGACACCCATCAGGACGATGAGCAGGGCGATGCCAACCTGCTGTCCCAGAGCCTGGGCCCGCTCCGACAACGGGCTGCCCTTCAGCCACTCCACCAGCTGGAAGACGATCTGTCCGCCATCCAGGATCGGAATCGGCAACAGGTTGAGGAACCCCAGCGACAGGGAGATGAGCACCAGGAAGCCGAGGAACGCCGCCACGCCCGCCTCGGCCGAGTCGCCGGCGAATTCGGCGATCGACAGCGGGCCGCTCAGGTTCTTCAGCGACACGCGCCCGAGCACCATCCGCCAGAACAGGCGCGCCTGCAGCACGGTCATGGTCCAGGCTTCCCCGCCGGCGCGCACCAGCGCCACCGCGGCGCCGAGCTCGGTGTGCCGCAGCATGCTCTCGGGGTAGCCCCTGCCGGGGGGCTGGGTGACGTGGATGCGCCCGACGCGCTTACCCGCGACCTGCTCGCTCAGTACCTGCAGCTGCACGCGCTGGGCGATGCCGCGGCGGCGATAGTCGATGGTCACGCGCTCGCCGGGGTGCGCGCTGATGAGCGCGACGATTTCGCGGAAGTCGTGCACCGGCCGGCCGTCGATCGCGACGACCTCATCGCCCGCCACCAGACCGGCGCGCGCCGCCGGCCCGTCGGGCATCACCTGTCCCAGCACCGCCGGCAGCGGCGGCGTCCAGAACTGAAAGCCGAGGCCGCGGAACAACTCCGCCGGTTCGGTGAGACGCCGGCGCCGCTCGGCATCGGGCACGCGCAGGTTCACGTTGCGCAGCTCGCCGCCGCTGCCGCGCACGCTCAAGGCAGCTTCGCCGCGCGAGCTCATGGCGTCCAGCAGGTCGAACACCACGTCGCGCTCCCCGCGCACCGCACTGTCGTTGATGGCGCGAATCTCGTCCCCGCTACGCAGGCCGGCGGCGGCGGCCACCGAGCCCGCGGTCACGTCGCCGACGAGGGGCCTGACCTCGGTGACACCGTTCACCCACAACATGCCCCACAACAGCAGCACCGCGAACAGGATGTTGAAGGCGGGGCCGGCGAGCAGCACCACGATGCGCTGCCAGGGCGGACGGCGCGTGAAGGAGCGCGCCAGCTCGTGCGGCGCCACCGGACCTTCGCGCTCATCGAGCAGCTTCACGTAGCCGCCGAGCGGGATGGCGGCCACGACATATTCGATGCGATCCACGCCCGCCACGCGCTTGAGCAACGGGCGGCCGAAGCCGACCGAGAACCTGAGCACCTTGAAGCCGAGCCGTCGCGCGACCCAGAAATGGCCGAACTCATGCACCGTGACCAGAAGGCCCACGGCGATCACGAACCACAGCGCGTACCAGACCACACTCATGCGTGAGCGCCCCTCACCGCTGCACTTCTCGTGATGCCGTCGATCCGCTCGCGTGCGCGCACTCTGCCTTCCGCGTCGGCGGCCAGCACGTCATCGAGCCCGCCGATCGCCCCCCCGGTGCTGCGTTGCACTACGGCTTCAATGACCGTCGCGATGCCGGGAAAGTTCAATCGGCGCTCGAGGAATGCCTGGACCGCGACCTCGTTGGCCGCGTTGAGCACCACGGGATCCAGCCCGCCGGCGCGCGCCGCGGCCTGCGCCAGCGCGAGGCACGGGAACCTGGCGGTATCGGGGGCCCGGAACTCGAGCCGCCCCACCTTGAGCAGGTCGAGGAATTCCACCCCGGAGCTGATTCTCTCCGGCCACGCGAGCGCATGAGCGATCGGCGTACGCATGTCGGGCGCCGACAACTGCGCGAGCACCGAGCCGTCGAGGTACTCGACGAGGGAATGCACGATGCTCTGCGGGTGCACGAGCACCTGCACCTGTGCGGGCGTCAAGCCGAACAGCAGGCACGCCTCGATGAACTCCAGGCCCTTGTTCATCAGGGTGGCGGAGTCCACCGAGATCTTGCGGCCCATGACCCAGTTGGGATGCGCCAGGGCGGCTTCCGGAGTGACGGCGGCGAGCGCCTCGCCCGGGGTGTCGCGGAACGGCCCGCCGGAGGCGGTGAGCAGTACACGCTTCAGCCCCGCTGGCGCCACCCCGGGGATCACACCCGGCGGCAGGCACTGGAAGATGGCATTGTGCTCGCTGTCGATCGGCAGGAGCGTCGCGCCGGAGCGCTTCACCTCTGCAATCAGCAGCGGGCCCGCCATCACCAGCGCCTCCTTGTTGGCGAGCAGCAGGCGCTTGCCGGCGCGCGCCGCCGCCAGCGTGGAGCGCAGGCCGGCCGCGCCGACAATCGCGGCCATGACACACTGCACCTCGGCGGCCTGCGCGATCTCCTCGAGCGCCGCGCCTCCGGCGAGCACGCGCGTGTGCGCAGCCGCGCCCAACAGCTCGCGCAACTCGCGCGCGGCGCGCTCGTCAGCCAGAGCTGCGTAGGCCGGCCGCCAGGCAAGCACCTGCTGCGCGAGCTTGGCGGCGTTGGTGTTGGCGGCGATCGCCACCAGCCGGAAACGATCCGGATGGCGCGCGAGCACATCGAGCGTGCTCTCGCCCACGGAGCCGGTGGAGCCGAGTACGGCGACGCCGATCACCGCACGACTCCGAGCAGCGTCAGCCCGAGCAGCAGCACCGGAGCGGCTCCGGTGAGACTGTCGATGCGGTCCATGACTCCGCCGTGCCCCGGAAATACGCGGCCGCTGTCCTTCAGGCCGGCGAAGCGCTTCAGCAGACTCTCGGTGAGGTCGCCGACGATCGAAAAGGCGACCGCGGTGAGACACAGCGGCAGGAACGCCGCGAGAGGCACGTGGAACCAGAGGCTCCCCGCGATCGCGACCAGTGCACTCAGCGCAATCCCTCCCAACACTCCCTCCCAGGTCTTGCCCGGCGACACCTCGGGCGCGAGGCGCACGCGCCCGAAGCGGCGGCCGAAAAAGAACGCGCCGATGTCCGCGACCCATACGAGCACGAACGCGAACAGCACCCATTCTGCGCCCCGCGGCGGCGCCACGCGCAGCCACGCCATCGCCAGCCACGCGGGCACCAGCGCCAGCACGCCGGCGGCGGCCGCCGACCAGGGCGAGACGCGCCGCGGCGCGAACGCGATCCACAGCAGCGCGATCAGCCACCACAGCACCGCCACGCCGAGCAGCAGCCTGCGCCACTCGGCACTGGCGGCGATGCGCCACGCCACAAGCAGCAGCGCCGCGACCAACAGCACGTAGGCGGCGCGCAGCGCCACACCCCGCAGCAGCAGGAATGCGGACCACTCCCAGGCCCCGGCGAGCACCAGCAGTGCCATCACGGCCACGGTGGCCCAGGGCGGCAGCCACAGCAGGATCGCCAGCAGCACCGCGGCCAGCACCACCGCGGTGACCACTCGAGTGCGCAGCGCATCCGTCACGGCGCCTTCAGGCCTTCGCCGCGGAGTGTCGCGCCACGGTGTGGCCGAAGCGCCGTTCGCGGGTGGCGAAGAACGCGAGCGCCTCCTCCAGGTCCGCCACCGCGAAATCAGGCCACAGCCGCGCACTGAAATACAGCTCCGCGTAGGCGATATCCCAGAGCAGGAAGTTGCTGACGCGGTACTCACCGCCGGTGCGGATCAGCAGATCCGCCGGCGGCACTCCCGCGAGTGCGAGCTGCGCGGCGAAGCGGGCCTCGCTGATATCCTCCGGCCGTAGCGCACCACTCGAGCATTCTTTCGCAAGCTTTTGAGTTGCCTGAATAATATCCCAGCGTCCGCCGTAACTCACGGCCACCTGGAGCTTGAGCCCGCCGTTGCCGGCCGTACGCGCCTCCGCGGCCGCGAAGCGCGCCTGAAGCCGCACCGGCAGATCGCGGCGCTCCCCGATGAAGCGCAGCCGCACGCCCTTTGCGTGCAGCTCCTCGAGCTCGCGCTCGAGCGCCTCGAGGAACAGACCCATGAGACTGCCGACCTCCTGCGCCGGCCGCCCCCAGTTCTCGCTCGAGAAGGCGAACAGCGTGAGGGCCTCCACGCCGCGGCGCGCGCACTCCTCGATACACATGCGCACCGGGGTGAGCCCGGCGCGATGTCCGGCGGAGCGCGCCAGGCCGCGCGCCGCGGCCCAGCGGCCGTTGCCGTCCATGGTGATCGCGATGTGCCTGGGCGTGAGCTTGGAGGCGGGGGCGACCATCAGACCTGCATGACCTCCTTCTCCTTGGCGGCGAGCAGCGCCTCGATGTCGGCGATATGCTTGTCGGTGAGCTTCTGCACCTCTGCTTCAGCGCGCCGCTCATCGTCCTGCGAGACCAGTTTCTCCTTCAGCATGTCCTTGATGTCGTTCATGACATCGCGGCGCACGTTGCGTACCGCGACGCGGGCGTTCTCGGCATCGTGCCGCAGCACCTTGGTGATCTCGCGGCGCCGCTCCTCGGTGAGCGGCGGCATGGGAATACGGATCACGGTGCCGGCGGTCATGGGCGTCAGCCCGAGATCGGACTTGAAGATCGCCTTCTCGATCGCCTGCACGCTCGCCTTCTCCCACGGGGAAATGACCAGCGTGCGGCCCTCCTCGACCGCGATGCTCGCCACCTGTTGCAGCGGCACCTCCGAGCCGTAGTAATCCACCTTCAGGTGCTCGATGAGGCTCGGGTGCGCCCGGCCGGTGCGCAGCTTCTTCAGATCCGCCTGGAAGTTCTGCACGCACTTCACCATGCGCGTGGCGGCGTCTTTCTTGAGGTCTTCGAGCATGGGGCGTTCTCCTCGATGCAGCGCGGCTCACTCGAGCGTCACGGCCGTACCCACGTCCTCGCCGCGTACGATGCGGGTGAGATCCCCGGGATTGTTGAGATTGAACACCCGCAAAGGCAAGCGGTTGTCGCGGCACATGACGATGGCGGTGGCATCCATGACGTTGAGCTTCTCGCTCAGCACGCGGTCGAAGGTCAGGCGCGGGTAGCGCACGGCGGCCGGATTGCGCAGCGGATCATCCGAATACACGCCGTTCACCTTGGTGGCCTTCAACAGCACGTCGGCGTTGATCTCGATGGCGCGCAGCGCGGCGGCGGTGTCGGTGGTGAAGAACGGGTTGCCGGTGCCGGCGGCGAAGATCGTCACGCGACCCTTCTCCAGGTGCCGCATGGCGCGGCGGCGGATGTAGTCCTCGCACACTTCGTTGATGCGGATTGCCGACATCACGCGGGCGTGGAGCCCCAGGCTCTCGAGCGCATCCTGCATGGCGAGCGCATTCATCACCGTGGCGAGCATGCCCATGTGGTCGGCCGCGACCCGGTCCATGCCGGCACGCGCCAGCCCCGCGCCGCGGAAGATGTTGCCGCCGCCGATCACCACCGCGACCTGCACCTCCATCTGCCTGATGTCCTGCAGCTCCCCGGCGATGCGCCGGATGACCGCCGGCTCGATGCCGTAGTCGCCATTGCCCATCAGGGCCTCACCCGAGAGTTTCACCAGGATTCTCGAGTAGCGCGCCTTGGCTTGCGTCATCTCAACACCTCCGCCGATGGAAAAAACCCCGCGCGCGGCGGGGTTTGCGTCCTTGAGCAGTGCCCGCGCTTCAGTGCCTGACCGCAGGGCCGGTGCCCTCCTGCCTCTTCTCGATGCCGGCGCCGACCTCGAAGCGCTCGAACGCCACGACCTCCGCCTTGGCACCCTTTAACAACTTCTCGATCGTCACGTCCAGGTCCTTGACGAACGGCTGGCCGGCGAGGGTGATCTCCCCGAGGGTCTTGCGCAGCCGGCCCTCGACCATCCGAGCGACGATCTCCGGCGGCTTGCCCTCGCCCTGCGCCTGCTGCGTGAGAATCTCGCGCTCCTTCGCCATGACCTCCGCCGGCACCTGGGCCTGCGTCAGGTAGCGGGGGTTGCTGGCCGCAACGTGCATCGCCAGATCGTAGGCGAGACCCGCCGCGCCGCCCCTCACCGCCACCAGCGCCCCGATGCGGGTGCCGTGCACGTAGGCGCCCAGGTGCTCGGGCGTGCTGAGCACTGCAAAGCGCCGCACGCTGATGTTCTCGCCGATCTTCGCAATGAGCGCGCGCCGGCGCTCCTCGATGCTCTCGCCGGACGGGAGCCTCGCCTCCCCGAGCGCCGCCAGGCTCGCCGGCTGCGCGGTCAGAGCGCACTCGGCCACCGCCTGGGCGAAGGCGCGGAAGCTCTGCTCGCGAGCGACGAAGTCGGTCTCGCAGTTGATCTCGACCATGGCGGCGGTGCGCGCGTCGGCGGATCTGGCGACGACCACCACCCCCTCGGTAGCCAGCCGCGCCGCTTTCTTGTCGGCCTTGGCGTGGCCCTGCTTGCGCATGAGCTCGGCGGCGGCGTCCAGGTCACCCTTGGCTTCGACGAGCGCCTTCTTGCACTCCATCATGCCCGCGCCGGTGCGCTCGCGAAGCTGCTTGACTGCGTCTGCTGTGATGTTCATGGGCTAACTCTCGGCGCCCGCGGTGCCGCGGCCCTTGCGGCGGGCCGGCGCGGCGGTGGGCCGGCGCGCCACGGCCTCGGGCGCCGGGACCGTGCCGGCGGCCGCCACGGGCTCGACCGCCTCCTCCGCCTCGAGGTCCTCGTCCTCGGCGCCGAGCAGCTCCTCGGCCACGACGGCCGGTGCCTTGACGGGCGGGAGCTTGCGCCGGGCCGGGGCCTTCTTGCGCACCGTCGGCTGCGGGCGCTGCCGGCCGCGCGCGGCCTTCTTGCGCGGGTTGCCCGCCTCGTCGAGCTCGACGAACTCGTCCTCCCCGACCGCGACCTGCGGCACCGACTCCTTGCCCTCGAGCACCGCATCGGCGATGCCGGCGGCATACAGCTGGATGGCGCGCATGGCGTCGTCGTTGCCCGGGATCACGTAGTCGATGCCATCGGGCGAGCAGTTGGTGTCGACGATGGCCACCACCGGAATGCCGAGCTTCTTGGCCTCGTGAAGCGCGATGTTCTCGTGCCCGACGTCGACCACGAACAGCG